>WNFQ01001279.1_pt1 | contig 40870 bp, 28 predicted proteins | sample 5400171 | NCBI WGS metagenome assembly WNFQ01 (sample SAMN13153356, study PRJNA577476) | soil metagenome | isolation source: 20 cm soil under Madrone tree | place: USA:California | collected 2016-06-14
AACGCATTCCCGATGCACTGGCGCGGCCCGCCACCGAACGGAAAATAAGCGAACCGCGGCAATCGTTTCCATAAATCATCTTCCCAGCGCTCCGGCCGAAATTCTTCTGGCGCGTCATACCATCGCGGGTCTCGATGCACCACCCATTGTGCCATGGCCACGCCCATTCCCTTCGTTACGGGATAGCCCGCAATTTCGTGGTCCTCGACGGCCAGCCGCGCCATCCCCCACGCTGCTGGATACAGCCGCAGCGATTCCGTGATGACATGTCCCGCGTAAGCGAGTCTTGGCAGGTCATCGAGCGAAGGAACGCGATCGCCGAGGACGGCGTCCAATTCCGCATGCAGCTTTGCTTCCACCGCAGGATTCTGCGTCAGCAGCCACCACGTCCAGGAAAGCGTGCTTGCCGTGGTTTCGTGGCCCGCCAGGAACAAAGTGATGGCCTCATCACGAAGCTGCCGGTCGGTCATTCGCGAGCCGTCCTCGTCCTGTGCCGAGAGAAGCATCGATAGTAGATCGCCGGTGTCGCGGCCGGAAGCGCGGCGCTCCCCGATGATGCGGTAAAGAATTTTTTCGATCTGCGCCACTTCCCGCTTAACACGCAGATTCGTGGGAGTGGGCAGCCAATGCGGCACAAAGATTGTGCGCCGGAAATTGGCGCCGATTTCGAGAAGCAGTTCCAGCGATTTGCCCACGTGTTGCGCATCGCGTTCGACGTCGGCATCGAACAGCGTTTTTCCCACGATCTGCAACGTCAGCCGCATCATCTCTTGATGTGCGTCGCGCTCTTCCCCGCCCCGCCAGCCATTCAGCATCCTCTGCGTGTATTCCACCATCGTCGCCGCATACGAAGCGATCCGCGCACGGTGAAATGCAGGTTGCGCCAGCCGCCGCTGCCGCAGCCAGAAATCTCCTTCGCTGGTCAGCAAGCCTTCGCCGAAGACGTGCCGGTTCGCCCGCAGTACCCTGCCTTTTGAATATTTGCGGGCATTGGTGACCAGCACTTCTTCTATCAAGTCGGGATGGTTGATGAAAATCGAGCGGAAATTGAGAACGCGCATCCCCGCGATGTCGCCATACTCACGCGCGATCTTGGTGAAATATTCCAGCGGATTGTCGTTGAGTGGCCCGAGCGACCATCGTTTGAGCCCTTCGGACGGGCCGGCGGGAAATTTATTGCGGTTCGCGCGCCACATCTCATGATGCTATGCCCGCATCCGCGCTCCGTCAACGCGGCGCGCCTGGGAAGCAGTCACGTTTCTCGCGAGCGGAGCGCCCGGATTCGAAAGCCGCCACGACGGAAATCGACGGTCACCTTCGAAAATCCCGCCGTCGTCAATCTCGCGAACACCGAAAATTTCTGCAAAGGCGCGATCCTGTAACTCGCCGGAACACAGGTGATGAAGCATGAGGATCGCGATAGCCGAAGAGAATGTCCCATCCGAAAAAGGCAGCGTCGAAGCATCCCCCTGAATGACCGTCACACTTGCGCCACCACCGCAGGCACCGAGCTTCGCCGCAAACGCGTGGTCGTACTCAAGACTCGTCACGCGCGTCGCCCGCGACCGCAGCTCCTCCGTCGCCGCACCCAGCCCCGCACCCAACTCCAGCACGTGCTCGCCAAGCTCCGAACCTTGCAGAATCCACGGCAGAAGCTGCCGCCGCGTCACATACCGCCAGAACGACGATCCACAAAACCAAGTTTCGAATCGATTCATCGATAGCTCGGAAGACTTCGAGGTTCTCAACTCTATCGCGAGCCCGCCAGCTTAGTGAAGCAATGTATGGATTCGGCGGAGCGAAGAAGCGAATTGATTGGCATTATAAGCCGATGGATTTTCGAGCTGCTGAAAGAGTTCATTGATGGCCGCACGGATTTCAGCGGCGTTCGCGGGCTTAGCGTCGCGGCTATACGCGATGTACAGCGAATCCATCGCCATCGCGGCCTGTTCCGCCGCGCGCTCGTCCGCCAGCGCGATATTCTCTGCGTCATCAGAAATCCGCTGCAGCATTCGCATCGCAACGACCTGATCGTATTGCATCGTCGCAAGCCGTTCCGCAATTCGCTGCGCCAGCGGTGCTGCCGCAGAAGCCGACGATGCGACGGCACTGCGATCTGGATTCAGCTTACTCATCTCATTCGAGACAGAAAGGAGTTGACGGTCCAGCTCCTGCGCGTTCGCCGAATCGATCTGCTTCGCCAGCAATCGGAAAACCGCGTACCTCGAACTGTTCCATGCCGGATCGCCGGGACGCCGCCCAACGTAGCCATGTTCCTGCCGCCAACTGTCCTTCGATGGCCCCAACGCATGGTGACAAGCGACACAGGAAAGCTCCGAATATTCCGGCCACTCGTCCTTCTTGTCGAACCGTTCGCCCTTCGCGCGCCAAGTCAGCCGCTCCATCGCCGCGCGCAACTGCACGGCCTGTCCGGTGCTCCACTCGCGTACCTCGGCCCACGCGGCATTCTCAACCGGGTTGCCCGGCTCCGATTCCCGCGGAACCTTCCAGTGACGCGGCATCACCGCTGAAAACGAATCCAGCTCGAAATAAAGGTCCGGGTGCCCCGCCGCAATCATCTGGTGATCGACGAATTTGTTTTGCGTTCCCAGATGGCATTCCAGGCATTTCTCGGTGCGATGAATCACGTCTCGAGTATCGTGCATTCCCAGCGCCACTGATTTCTCATGTGCCCACGATTTTGTCGTGTGCGGCCCCAGCCATGCAGATGCCGGCCCATGACAATTTTCGCAGGACACGCCTTCCGAAATTTCAAAGGCGCGTCCGCGCTGCTCCGGCGCCGGATTCAGCGCGTGGCACGCCAGGCACTTCGGCGCTTCTTCTGCTTTCGCGGCCAGTTTCAGGATGTGCGCCATGCGTTCGCCGACGTCTCCGGTCAATGCCTGGTAGGCGCGGCTATGCTTATCCTTGATGATCCACGTCGAATATTCGTTCTGCAAAATCCGGCTGCCCGCGATGGGCTTCACGCTTCCGTGACAGCTCGTCGCCGCACACGAACCCGGGCCGATATATTTGATGGGCTCATTCTGCGCCGAAAGCAGCGCCGGGACCGTCATGAACCATACGCACAAAACCACGCGGAGGATGCAAGAGTTTAAGGTGTCGCGCATTCGGTGTGCCGGTGAGTCTGTTTGCTTATATCGTTTGCGCCGCGCCGAAGTCAACGGGCCGCGTTGTCTTTTTCGCGCCGCGCCGCGAAAAGCCAAACGGGTGCTATTTACAGCGGACTTCCCTCTCAGTAGTATGCAGGGGATTCAGCACGCCACTTCGCGCGAGACGAGGCGCCGTGATCTTCGACGACCTTCGGGCCATCCAGCTTCGCTACGGCTTCCTGCCCAAAGCGGAACTCGAAGGTCTTTCACAACGCACCCAGACGCCGCTCTATCAGATTCACAGCGTCGCAAGTTTCTATCCTCATTTTCATCTCGTGCCGCCGCCCAAAGCGGAGATTCGCGTCTGTGCCGACATGAGCTGCCATCTCAACGGCGCTTGCGAGTTGCGCGCCGATCTCGAGCGCCGCTTCGCGAATTCGCGGCCTGAAGACATGCAGATTCGCGACGTTTCCTGCCTCGGCCGCTGCGACCACGCTCCTGCGATTTCCATCAACGATCACATCTTCACGGATGTCACCGTCGCGCATGCCGAGCTGATCGCTCGTAACGCCATTCGCGGCGACGACATTCACGAGCCGCACCCCGAGCAGGTACGCATCAGCTGCAAAGCAGATCCGTATGACGAGGACGAAAAATACGGCGTCGTGCGCAAGCTCGTTCCATCCAAAGCATGGGACGATGTCCTCGCACAGCTCAAAGCCGCCGAACTGAAAGGCATGGGCGGCGCCGGATTTCCCACCAGCATGAAGTGGGATCTCGTCCGCAAACAGCCCGATCCCGTGAAATACGTTGTCTGCAACGCCGATGAAAGCGAGCCCGGCACCATCAAGGACCGTTTCATCATGACCAACCTGCCTCATCTCCTCATCGAGGGTATGATCATCGCCGGCCTCGTCACCGCCGCGAAGCGCGGCATCCTTTATATTCGGCACGAATATCATCTTCAGGAGGAAATCCTCGGCGAAGAGATTCGTCGCTGTTATCGCTCCGGGCTTCTTGGAAAAAAGATCCTTGGCAGCGAACTCGACTTTGATCTCGAAGTTTTTGTCAGCCCCGGCGGCTACATCTGCGGCGAAGAAAGCGCGCTCATCGAAGCCATCGAAGGCCACCGCGCCGAGCCGCGCAACAAGCCACCCTTCCCCGGCCAGATCGGCCTCTGGCAAAAGCCCACCGTCATCAACAACGTCGAAACTTTCATCAACGTTCCGCAGATTCTCGCTCGCGGCGTCGAGTGGTTTGCAACTCAGGGCGTCGGCGGTTCGCGCGGACTAAAATTTGTTGGCGTCAGCGGCCAGGTCGCCCGCCCGGGCATTTTCGAAGTCCCCATGGGCGTGCCCATGCGCGACGTTATCTTCAATCATGCCGGCGGCGTTCGCGGCGGCCGTCCATTGAAAGCTTTTGCGCCGTCCGGCCCGTCGTCCGGCTATCTTCCCGCTTCGATGGTGGATGTCCGTCTGGACTTCAAGGCCCTCGCGGAAGCCGGCTCCATGCTCGGCTCCGGCGCTATCGTCGTCTGCGACGACACCACCTGCATGCTGGATATGGCCCTCAACGCGGTGCGCTTCTATCGCAACGAATCCTGCGGCAAATGTGTTCCCTGCCGCGTGGGCTCCCAGAAAATGGCGGATATGCTGGTGCGCTGGACGCAAGGCGGCCTACCCGAATCACAATATCGGGCCGATATCGCGCTCCTCGACGAACTCTCGCAGGCCATGAGTCTTACCTCGATCTGCGGCCTCGGACAGATTGCGCCCGCGCCGATTCAATCCGTGCTGAAACATTTTCGCGCCGAAATCGATGCGCACGTTTTGCAAGGCCAATGCCCCAGCGGAATCTGTTTCACGCCAGTTGGCCGTGCCAGCGAAGCGCAGCGCGTCGGCATTCGCCCTTGACGAGTTTTGAGTTGTCAGTATGCAGTTTTCAGTTCGAAGAAGGAAACGCCGATGGAGCAAACTCAAGAAGCAGCGACCGGGAGATCGCCTATCAAAGCAAAGTTCATATTCATTTTTATCGTTCTTACAGAAAACTGAGAACTGCAATGGCGAGGCAGCAATATCCAGGTGCAAGGAAAAACGGAAAGAATCTTTTTCTTCTCTTACTGAAAACTGATAACTGACTACTTTAAAATGGCAGCTCCCCTCACACCTCCCGGAATGATCGACATCACTCTCGACGACCAACCCGTCCGTGTACCCGCTGGCACGAGCGTTTTCGACGCCGCGCGCATGAACGGCATCAACATCCCCATACTTTGCCACCTGCAAAATCAAACACCCGTCGGCGTCTGCCGCCTCTGCGTGGTGGACACCGGCGCGCGCGTTCTCGCCGCCTCCTGCGTCCGGCCGGTCGAGCCAGGCATGAAAGTCGTCACCAATTCCGAGAAAGTTTTGGGCGCACGTAAAACCCTTCTTGAACTCATGATGTCCGATCATCCTTCCCCTTGCGCGCGCGCGCAGAATTCCGGCGACTGCGAATTGGAGGCGCTCGCGAAAGCGGCCGGCGCTTCCCAACCGCGCTTTGCAAAAAGCACAATCGCCCGCGGCAAAGACGATTCCTCGTTGGCGATCGCCGTCGACCACGACGCCTGCATTCTCTGCGATCGCTGCATCCGCGGCTGCGACGAAGTCAAGAGCAATTTTGTCCTGGGCCGCATGGGCAAAGGTTATTCCGCCGGCATCGCGTTCGATCTCAATTCGCCGATGGGCGATTCCACCTGCATCTCCTGTGGCGAGTGTATGGTTTCCTGTCCCACAGGCGCGCTCACCAACAAGGGCGTGGCGGGCATCGCGATCGCCACCGGTCCGGACGCGCAAGGATTCGAAGCCGAGGATCTCTTGCAGATTCCCGTTTTCAAAGGCGTCTCCGGCACCTTCCTCAAGCTCAATCGCGGCGCGATCGTCAAGCGCCGCTTCCGCAAAGACGAAATCATTTGCCGCGAAGGCGAATTTGGCTCCACGGCTTTCTACATTCTCGAAGGAAAAGCCAAAGTCTCCATCTCCACTCCCATCGCCCACGTCAAAACCCAGGGCGGCGCAAGGGGTTTCTTCAAGCGGCTGACCAGCACGCTCGTCGCGCGTGAAGAAGATAAGCGCGACGAGGAAGTGCGAGACAGAACCATTCCCATCGACGCCTCCGTCGATCTCGCTTACGGCAATCCGGTCGCCGAACTCGGCCCCGGCGATCTCTTCGGCGAAATGACCTGCATGAATTTTTATCCGCGCTCCGCCACGGTGATCGCGGAATCCGATGTCGTCGCATTCGAAATGCTGCGCAATGTCCTCGACATCATGTTGAAGAACAAGACTTTCCGCGGGCAGTTGGACCAGACCTATCGGCGCCGCGCCCTCGAAAACCATCTTCGTGGCGTGCCCATGTTTGCGGACCTGTCGCCCGATTTTATTGAGCACCTCAAAGAGAGCGTCGAATTGCAGCGCTTTGCGCCGGGCCAGACGATTGCCCTCCAGGGCGATCCTGCCGGCAGCTTCTATCTCGTGCGCATCGGTTTCGTAAAGATTTCAGAGAATTATCCCGGCGGCGAGATGGTTCTCGCGTATCTCTCTCGCGGCGACTACTTCGGCGAAATCGGGCTCCTCGGTGGCGGGGTTCGAACCGCGACTTGCACTGCTCTCGATCACGTCGAACTCGTTCGAATCTCCGGCAATGATTTCCGCGATATGGTTGCGCGTTTCCCCAGCGTTCGAACCGGTCTCGAGGCCGTTGCCGCCGAACGCCGCGCGGCAAATCAGCAGCGCATGCAAATGGTTCACGACCTCCCCATCGATCAATTCCTCTCGCAAGGACTGATGGAAGCGCAGAGCCTGCTGATTCTGGATTTGCAGAATTGCACGCGCTGCGATGCATGCGTCAATGCCTGCGCCGATGCGCATGACGGGATCACGCGGCTCATCCGCGATGGCTTGCGCTTCGACCAATATCTTGTCGCCACGAGTTGCCGACAGTGCCGCGACCCGCTGTGCATGGTTGGCTGCCCCGTCGGCTCGATTCGCAGGCGCAATTCTCTCGAAGTCATTATCGAGGATTGGTGCATCGGCTGCGGCCTCTGCGCGCAAAATTGTCCTTACGGAAACATCAATCTGCATCCATTCGAAGTGATGGTTGACGATCCGGAGCGGCCCGGCAGAAAAAAAGCAGCGATCAAGCAAAAAGCTACTTCCTGCGATCTCTGCACGCACTTGAAAGAACCAAGCTGCGTCTACGCCTGTCCGCACGATGCCGCGCACCGCGTCGATCCCCGCACATTTTTCGCCGACATGCTCGGCCAGGGCTCCACGAAATGAGAATGGACAAAACGCAACGCGGATGGGCTCTCGCATCGCTGGCAATCCTCGCGATTTCTCCGGTTGTGTACGTCTTCTATTCATTCGAATCGCCGCAAGGACCTCGTGGCGGCAGCACCATCGGCCTCGCGTTCGGCGTCATCGGTTTCGGCTTCATGATGTTTGCGGCGCTACTTGGGGCGCGGAAGCGCGTTCCGACGTGGCGCGTTGGCCGCGCGCAAGCCTGGATGCGCGGCCACCTCTGGCTCGGCTTTCTCGCCCTGCCAATGATTCTTTTTCACGGAGGATTTCATTTCGGCGGCACGCTCACGCGCGTCCTGATGTGGCTGCTCATCATCACGGTGTTCAGCGGCGTGTTCGGCGCGGCGCTGCAGCACTATATCCCGCGCATGATGACTTCCGACGCCCCGCTCGAAACGATTTACGACGAAATCGGCCGCGTTCGCTCGCTCCTTCGCGAAGAAGCCGATCGCGCGATCGAATCTATCTGTGGTTCCCTAGGTCTCAGCAAAACTTTGGGCGAAGAAGGCCAGCGCGCGGGGGGGGTTACTGCGCTGCGGACCATCGCCGCCTCCGCCGTTCCGCTGCGCACCTCAGCCGCCGTCAGTGCGGGCGCGAGCGCCGCCGTGGCTGCGGCTCCAGAAATTATTTTGTTGAGTGAAGAGGAAAGCGCGCCGCTCCGCCGTTTTTTCCTGGACGAGATGCGGCCGTTCCTGGAGCGCCCCAAGCAACGCGGCCGGCGTCTCGCAGACACCGACAAAGCGCGGGCCGTGTTTTCCGGATTGCGCACTCTGCTGCCCGCCGTCGCGCACGTCACCCTGGATGACCTCGAAGGCATTTGCGACGAAGCGCGCCAGCTCACACGCCAGGAGCGCTTGCATCGCTGGCTGCACGGCTGGCTGCTGCTGCACATCCCGTTCTCGCTCGCATTGATTTTGCTCGGCGCTATTCACGCGGTCATGGCGCTGCGCTACTAGCAAAAGAGAAAAACGTGGCCCGGACACGTACAACAAAAAAGCTCGCGCAGCGGATCGATCTCAACTATTTCAAGAGGCCGACGCCGCTGAAGCGCGCAAAATTCTGGCTAAGCCTCCTGCTGCCTGTGCTTGCCCTGGTTTGGATCGCGTGGCGCGGTTTGTCCGGAGACCATCGCGTGTATTCGAGCGGGCGTATGTCGGAACCTCATGCCGTTCTCGAAAAAGAATGTGTTGCCTGTCACGCGCAAAAAGCCGGCGCATTTTCCGCCAAGGCCGCCGACAGCGCTTGTCTCGACTGCCACGACGGCCCCATCCATCACGCCATGCAAACGTCAACTCCTGCTTGCGCGACGTGTCATACCGAGCATCGTGGGCGCATCAACATCGCCGCTGCGCGCAATCAGGTCTGCGCCGAGTGTCACGAGGACTTGAAGGCCAGCGGCAACTCGGCGCGGTTCGCATCGCACATCCGAAGTTTCGAAGACGGCCATCCCCAATTCGCGGCCCTTCAAGAAGGTTCACGCGATCCCGGCACGATCAAATTGAATCACGCCATCCACATGAAGCCGATCCGCCGCGGCCCGAATGGGCCCAACGTTCAGCTCGAATGTAACAACTGTCACCGCGTGACCGCCGCCGATGCGGACTTGATGTACGCCGACACGAACTACCGCGCTGCGACAGTCAGCTACAAAGATACCGACGAATTTTTGTCCGTTCACTCCGAAACTTTGAGGACTTCTCGTTCGGTCACCGGCCGGGAGTTGATGGCGCCAGTGAAGTTTGCAAATGCCTGCGCCGCATGCCACCTGCTGACGTTTGACAAGCGTTTTGATAAGGGTACTCCGCACGACAAGCCGGAAGTCATACATGCATTTCTGGTCAGAACATTCCGTGAATACATTGCCGCGCGCCCAGCCGAAGTACGTGTACAGCGAGATCCGAGTCGCGACCTTACGGGTAAGCCGCTGCCCCCGGCGGTTCGTAACCTCACTCCGGCGCAGTGGGTGACCGAGCGCACCGCCGAGGCTGAAGACTTGCTCTGGCGAAAAACCTGCAAGCAGTGCCACACGCTTACGCCTTTTGCAAAATCCTCGCAGAGAAAAATAGAGATGTCGGTCAGTCCGGAAAGTGACGCTGGCAAATTTTTCGGCATCGCGGCCGAATTGCCAAACGTTGCGCCAGCCAATACAACACTGCAGTGGATGCCGCATGCGAAGTTCGATCACGGGGCACACGAGGGATTCACTTGCGTGAGCTGCCACGCGAAGGTGCTGAAGAGCACGGAGGCGAGCGACATCTTGCTGCCGGGAATTGAGACTTGCAAGAAGTGCCATGCGCCGGGGCCGGAACATGCGGAATCGCGCTGCTTTGAGTGCCACACCTACCACGACTGGTCGAAGCGCAAGGAAGTCACGCCGAAGTTTACGCTGCCGGCGCTCCGCACCGGCGACCGCTGACGGTAGCACAGGCTTTAGCCAGCGCGTTCAAGCCAACTTCGATTCTGCCCATCATGCAAACAATCTTTAGCGTCCCACCGACTTCATCATCTGCTCGGGATAGCGCAACCCCGCGGCGGCGCCGCGCGGCGCTACTTCGTCAATTCGTCGCAGCTCCTCTTTCGTCAATGACACGTTCAAAGCTGCGGCATTTTCTTCCAGGTATTTTCGCCGCTTTGTCCCGGGGATCGGAATAATGTCCTCGCCTTGGGCAAGCAGCCATGCAAGCGCGAGTTGGCCGGGCGTGCATTTCTTTTCATTGGCGATGGCTTCGACACGGCGGACAAGATCGAGGTTCTTCTGGAAGTTTTCGCCCTGGAAGCGCGGAGAATTCCGGCGGTAATCGTCCGGCGCAAAATCCTCGAAGCGTTTGATCTGGCCGGTGAGAAAGCCGCGGCCAAGCGGGCTATAAGCGACGAAAGCAATCCCCAGATCGCGCGTTGTGGCCAGGATTTCATCTTCCGGATCGCGGCTCCAGAGCGAATACTCAGTTTGCAGAGCGGCGATCGGATGCACTTTGTGAGCGCGCCGGATGGTGCTGGCAGAAGCCTCGGACAATCCGAGGTAGCGAACTTTGCCCGCCTTTACCAGCTCCCCCATCGCACCCACCGTTTCTTCGATCGGCACAGTTGGGTCGACGCGGTGCTGGTAATACAAGTCAATTCCTTCCACGCCCAGGCGTTTCAAACTGTCATCGCAGCGCGCGCGGACATATTCGGGTTTCCCGTTCACGCCGCGTACCGTTGGATCCGTTTTGCTGCGCACAATGCCGAATTTCGTCGCCAGGAAAACCTTATCGCGCAGGCCACGAATGGCTTGGCCGACGAGGAGTTCGTTATCGCCGTAACCGTAGATGTCCGCGGTATCAAGAAACGTGATGCCGAGTTCGATGGAACGATGAATCGTGGCAATCGATTCCGCATCGTCGCGCGCCCCGTAGAATTCCGACATCCCCATGCAGCCCAGACCCATTGCGGAAACGAGCGGACCGTTTTTTCCTAGATGACGTTGTTGCATAAAATCTCCATCTCCTCAGTGCCTTTACCTTGTTGGATGAAAATCGCCTGCGTCCGGTTACGACGGTTAGCAACCAACGGCAACGATCATCCTTGGATACAATGGAAGCGCGCCGGATATGCACGTTGTGCGCGATTTGGTTTTTCTTGATGCCGATCGAAACCAAAGAGGCCTCCTCGAAACTGCTTCCGCAGGCCGCAGCCATGGGCACATCTTCGCCTCCCGCGCACGAAGGCGCCGCGCGGGCGTTCTGGCGCGTGCTGACGCGCTTCGATTCCTCAAAACTGTCTCCCTACCTGGCTCTGCGTAACTCAGTCGGCGTGGTCCTGCCCCTGGCCGCCGGATTCGCTCTGAACATGCCGCGGGGCGGCGTGGTGGTGGCCAGCGGCGCACTCAACGTTGCCTATTCCGACGGGAGCGATCCCTACGCCCAGCGCGCCAAGCGCATGCTCTCTTCTAGCGCCCTGTGCGCGCTGGCCGTTCTTCTCGGCGCACTCTCCGGCAGTCACAATGCCGCAGCTGTACTCATCGCGACGCTGTGGGCCTTTGCCGCGGGAATGTTCGTCGCCGTTGGCACCACGGCCGCCGATCTCGGAGTGATTAGTCTGGTCACGCTGCTGATTTATGCCGCGCAACCGCTGACCACTCGTCAAGCTTTAATCTCGTCCGCGCTCGCCCTTGCCGGTGGACTTCTACAGACGGCTCTGTCAGTGGCGCTCTGGCCGGTGCGGCGCTATGAACCGGAACGGCGAGCGCTCGCCAGATTGTTTCTCGAACTCGCACACGCGGCAGAACAGCCGCTGAGTGCGACTTCCGCGCCGCCTGCGACGATTCGAAGCACGCAAGCACAAGAAGCTCTCTCCGGCCTCGACCGCGAAACGTCCATCGAAGCCGTGCGTTATCGCGCTTTGCTCAGCCAGGCAGAGCGCATTCGACTCAGCCTGCTGATGCTTTCGCGATTGCATGTTCGCCTGCAGCGCGAGAGTCCCATGCACCGCAGCGTGCAGATTCTCGGCAACTACCTGAAAAAGGCAGCGCAGGCCCTGCAAGCCATCGGCGACTCCTTGATTTCCGGAATACCTGCGAAAGCGAGCAAAGAAATCCTCGCCGCAAGTGAAGCTCTCACGCTCCAGTTGCGGCAAGAGACGGATAGCTTGCCGCCTTCTTTCCTCGCCGCCGTGGCGAAAGACACTCGTTTCCAAATGGACGCGCTCAATGGCCAGCTCCGCGCGGCCCTCGACCTGGCCGCACATGCCACGCCCACCGGCCAAGCGGAGTTCGTGAAACAGGAAACGCAACAGCCCTGGTGGCTTCGCTTTAGCGGCCTGATGGCTACGCTGCGCGCAAATCTCAACCTGCAATCTTCGGTGTTCCGGCACGCCATCCGTTTGGCGGCCCTCGTCGCCCTCGGCAATGGTCTGGAACGCGGCTTCTACTGGCACCGCTCCTACTGGCTCCCGATGACAATCGTTCTCGTACTGAAGCCGGAATTTACGACTACGTTCAGCCGCGGTCTCCTGCGGATTGGCGGAACGATCGTGGGACTTTTTTTGGCCACCGCGCTCTTTCGCTTTCTTCCTGACACTGTCACGGTCCAGATTGTCTTGATCTTTGTATTCACGCTCCTGCTGCGCTGGGTGGGCCCCGCAAACTACGGGATTTTCGCAGTGGCCATCAGCGCTCTTGTCGTTCTTCTGATTGCCATCACCGGAGTCTGGCCGAAGGAATTGATCTGGGCGCGCGGAATCAATACCGCGGCAGGCGGCGCACTCGCACTTCTGGCTTACTGGATCTGGCCCACCTGGGAACGAACCCAGGTTTCCGAGAGGATTGCCCAAATGCTCGAAGCTTACCGGGAACATTTTCACATCCTTGCGGAATCCTACGTGCGGAACGAAACCAGCAGCGCTCGCGAACTTGATCGCGCGCGGCTTAGGGCACGCGTTGCGCGCACGAACCTGGAAGCATCGATCGACCGAATGGGCGCGGAACCGGGGACGACGGCGGAGCAGATGAACCAATTGAATGCGCTGCTGGCAAGCTCGCACCGTTTCGTACATGCGGTGATGGCGCTGGAGGCGGGCTGGCTGCATACGGCTGCCGTTCCGGCACGGACGGCGTTCTTTACGTTCGCGGCGGACGTGGAGAAGACGCTCGAATTGTTAGCGGCGGCGCTTCGCGGCGCGCACGTGCAGCTGAACGAGTTTCCGGACCTGCGCGAGGATCATCGCGTTCTGGTGCAGTCCGGCGATCAGAAAATCGAGCGGTACGCGCTGGTCAACGTAGAGACGGACCGGATCGTGAATAGCCTGAATACGCTGCGCGAGCAGGTGATTGCGCGGGTGCGGGCAAGCACCGCGAGGTGAAGATGGCAGGCCAGATCGCGCTGTTCCCGTGGAGCGGAAGAGAGGCATAATGCGGCGGCGGAGCGGCGAAAACGTGCGAGGAAGCGACACGAGCTCACGGTGTTGATGAGCTTCACGGCGGCGGTCGTCAGCGGGGCGGTTTTCGTCGTCGCGCTGTTTCATCAGTTTGCGCTTGTGGAGGTTGCGGCGAGCATCTTCACGGGGCTGCAAGTTTTTTTCCTGAGTTCGGCGATTGGCGACCTGCTGGATGAGAAGAAAGAATCGAACCGGGCAAGGAATTCGGCGGTCGCGCTGATGACGGTGTCTCTGGTAGCGTTTTATTCCTTCACGCGGTATTTCCACTAGAGATGAAATGCGAAGTTACGATGACAGGCGCGCAAGTGACTTTTGACCAGTGACTGGTGCCTGATTCGAGAAACCCCTCCACCTAGATGGGCGACAGCCGCATCGCTAACTTATTTGGGAGTAAGAATCTCGCGGGTGGCGGGATAGACGCGGCGGAAGGCGGAATAGCTGGTGTTGAGGGCGGCGACGGCTGATGGTTGGGGATTAACGCGTGAGGCGACGCGAACGGCGGCATGGCAGGCGACGTCGACGGAAGGCCACAGGCCGGCCCCAACGCCGGCGAGGATCGCCGCGCCGTACGCGGCGCCTTCTTCGGCTTCGACGATCTCAACGGCGTGGCCATAGACGTCGGCCTGGATCTGGCGCCACAGGGGGGAGCGCGCGCCACCGCCGCCGAGGCGAATGTTCGCAACGGGCACATTCATTTCGCGGAAGAGGGTGAAGGTGTCACGGAGACTGAAGGCGACCCCTTCGAGAATGGCGCGAACGACATGAGCGCGAGTGTGTGAGGCGGTCAGGCCGACGAGTGCGCCACGGGCGTTGGAGTCGAGATGTGGCGTGCGCTCGCCCATCAGATAGGGCGTCCACAAGAGGCCATCGGAGCCGGGCGAGATTTTGGCGGCTTCGTCGGTGAGCTGGTCGTAGGATTCGTGGGCCCCGCTGGAGTTTGTCGCGAAGGTGTCGCGAAACCAGCGCAGGGAGAGCCCGGCGGCCTGGGTCACGCCCATGACGTGCCAGCGTCCGGGGATGGCGTGGCAGAAGGTGTGGACGCGACCGCGGGGATCGAGCGCGGGGCGGTCGGTGGCGGCAAAAACGACGCCGGACGTGCCAATCGTGGCGCTGACCGTTCCAGCGGTGACGATGCCCATGCCGGTGGCGCCAGCGGCCTGGTCACCTGCACCCGCTACAACAGGAGTACCAACGCGAAGTCCTGTTTCCGCAGCCTCTTTGCTGGAAACCTTTCCGCAGACACTCGGAGATTCGTGGAGAGAGGGCAGCAAACGCTCGTCGATTTCGGCGGCCTGCAACATCTCCTTCGACCAGCGGCGATGAGCCACGTCGAGAAGCAACGTGCCGGAAGCGTCGGCCATATCGGTGGCGCGTTCGCCGGTGAGGCGAAAGCGGACGTAGTCCTTGGGAAGCATAACGGCGCGGACGCGCTTCCAGTTTTTGGGTTCGTTCTCGCGGACCCACAGTAGTTTTGTAAGCGTGAAATTCGCCAAGGCCGGATTGCAGGTGAGCTGAATCAGGCGTTCCTGGCCGATTTTGGTGGTCAGATCGCGGCACTGCTTTTCGGTGCGGACGTCGCACCAGATCAAGGCGGGACGAACGACGCTTCCCTGCTCGTCCAACATGACCGCGCCGTGCATCTGGCCGGAGAAGCCAACGCAGGCGATATCTTCGGCGCTAAGATTCGAATTCGCGATGGCCTTGCGAACCGCGATGCAGGAGGCCCGCCACCAGTCTTCGGGGTGCTGCTCTGCCCAGCCCATCTGCGGCGAAGCGAACGGCTGGTGCTCTTCGGTGGCGGAGGAGACGACGCGGCCAGTGCTATCGATAACGATGGCGCGCGTTCCTCCGGTACCAACGTCTATCCCAAGTATGAAGATGTGGCCTCCCGCGATGGCGACCGCGGCCTGCGGCAAAGATCGGGAGAGAGACTATCCCACTTCGTTGGTCATAAGGAAGAGGGGGCGCATTTCGAAGCTGGCGTATTGCGGGCGAAGGCGGTCGGTATTGTACTGCTCCTTGACGTTGACGACCTTTTTGGTGGCGGTGACGGTTTCGAGGGGAATGTTGTCGTAGTGGCCATTCTTGAGGACGACGAGACGGCCGCTGATCTTTTTCAGGAGGAGATCGAGAGCGAGATTGCCGTAGGCCATGGGAGCGATGGAGTCAATGGCATCGGGATCGCCGCAGCGGACGAGATAGCCGAGCTTCTGGTTGATGACGTCGATTTTCTTGCCGTTGTTGAATTTGGCGGAAACGTCCTTAATTTTTTCGCCGACGATTTCGCCGATGCCGCCAAGCTTTTTGTGACCATAGGCGTCGGTGGCTTCCCCTTCAAAAACCATTTCGCCGCCTTCGAACATGGCGCCTTCCGAGACGAGGACGATGGAGTAGCGGCTGGGATTTTTGCGGCGGTCGGCGACAAGCAGCTCGGTGAGATGTTCGATATTGAATTTATATTCGGGAATAACGCAGCGATTGGCAGCGCCGGCCATGGTGGGCAGCATGGCGGTGAAACCCGCGTACCGGCCGAAGACTTCGATGACCATGAAACGCTCGTGGGAGCCGGCGGAGGTGCGGAGGCTATTGACCATCTGAATGGTGCGCGTGACGCAGGTGCTGAAGCCGATGCAGTAGTCTGTGCCGGGGACGTCGTTGTCCATGGTCTTGGGAATGCCGACGACCTTGAAGCCTTCTTTGTGAAGGCGGACACCATAGCTCAACGTGTCATCGCCGCCAATGGGAATGAGAGTGTCGATGCCGAGCCAGGCGAGGTTCTTGAGGACTTCAGGGGTGAGATCGTTTTTTTCAGCGGTGAATTTGTCCCTAAGATGCGCAGGAACGCTGGACTTGGCGACGCGGCCGGGATTGGTGCGGGAAGAGTGGAGAAAGGTGCCGCCGGTACGGCCGGCGCGATCGACGGTCTCTTCATCGAGGAGGAAGAAATTGTCGGAGTTGTCATAGTCCTTCTCACGGACCATATCGACGAGTCCGGCCCAGCCATGGCGAATACCGATGACCTGATAGCCTTCGCGCAAGGCGCGAAGAGTGACGCCACGAATGGCGGGGTTTAGACCGGGAACGTCGCCGCCTCCGGTGAGGATGCCGATGACGCCTTTCTTGGTGATGACGTTAGCCATAACTGTAGAATCGCCCTTTCGTGAAATGCGCAAGAAGAAATTATCACCTGTGAACAGGTTTTTAGGAAGAGTGAAGCCGGAGATTTGTTTTTTGCAAGGATGAGATGCAAAAATTTGGCGGTTGCAACTAGGCTACGATCTTTGTGCCGAGGACCACAAGGAATTTGGCGAGCCAGGAGTTGAGCGCGGGCCAGGCCGGGCCGGTGACGAGGTTGCCGTCAGTGATGGCATCGGTCATAGGGAGATCGACGTACGTACCTCCAGCGAGAGTAACGTCCGGGCCGGTGGCCGGATAGGCGCTGCACTTCTTTCCTTTAAGGACTCCAGCGGCGGCGAGAACTTGCGCGGCGTGACAGATGGCGGCGAGGGGCTTATTGGCCTTTGAGAAGTAGCGAACGATTTCGATGACGCGCGGATTCAAGCGAATGTATTCCGGCGCGCGGCCGCCGGGAATCATCAGGGCGTCATACTCTTCAGGTTTGATCTGGTCGAAAGTGGCATTAAGTGCGAAATTGTGGCCGCGCTTCTCGGTGTAGGTCTGATCTCCTTCGAAATCGTGGATCGAGGTGGGGACGAAGTCGCCGGATTTCTTGCCGGGACAGACGGCATGGACGGTGTGGCCGACCATTAGAAGCGCCTGGAATGGGACCATAACTTCGTAGTCTTCAACGTAGTCGCCGACGATCATGAGGATAGATTTCTTGGACATGCGAGCCTCCGCTAACGCAGTAGTGTAGCAAACCCGTAAGATGCCGGGTTAAAGCCCGGCGCTACACGAATAGAGATTCGTTCCTGGTGCGCCATCGATCAGGGATGAACCACGGCTGCATTGCCTGGGCCTCCGACTTGCTGAGGACGCGGAATCCGCTGGTCGACGGAGGGAAGGACCGGAAACGGGGCGTGCGGCTCGGATTGATACCAGTAGGCCACGGAATAGAAATTGTCCGAGCGGTGATTGGCGTGGCCATGTTCGATGGTGGCACGCAGCGACTTTGTAAAAGTAATCGGCGAATCCAGGTGAAAGCGATAGACGGACGATTTGCCTCCCGCGCGTTCTTCACCGACAACCGGAGCGCCGTACAGCCGATAGAAAAAGGGATGGCCGCCAAAATCCCATGCGCCGAGGAAATAATCCTCCGAACCAGTCCCGGCGATGGAGGGGCGCACTTCACCGTCGATGAAAAACATGTCGTCGCCTTCGCCCCACCAGCCGTCCTGATTCTGCAAGACCGACATGGTGACCCCGACGAAATGCCCCCGACCCGTGGCCTCCAGCCAGGGGTAATTTTCCTTGCCGTCGAGGTTCGTTTTCCGGTCGACCTTGGGATCACCATTGTTCTGCCAGTCGGAAGTCCAGCCATGGTTGGGCTGGGCCTGGCGGAACTGCGCGTGAAAGTAGAGAGTCCCGCGCGGGAGAGGCTCGGTGTACGCGCGATAGTCAAAGTTGAAATAGAAGGCATCCACTTTTTGCTGGCCTTCGTTGGAAACGGTTATGCGCGCATGCTTTTGAAACGGCATGAAGAAAAAAGAGTTTAAGGCTTTGTCGCTGCCGACGGAGAGAAGCTCGGATTCCCAACGATGATATTCGCCGAGGCCGAGGCCGAAAAAATCCCCCAAGGGAGCTTCGACGCTCGGCGTTGTTTCGTGATCCCAATAGATTCGCAGCACGAGCTTCTTGAGGTGGTCGGCCTCGGGGCTCGCAACGGTGATCCAGATATGTGTGAGCATGCCGGGGCCGTTCGCATCGATGAGCGTGAGAACGCCGCCGGGATCGACTTGGCGAAAATCCGCGTTTGCGCCGGAGAGGTCTGAGCTTGAAACACGCTTGAGGACATAATCCTGTTGCTGAGTGAGGTCAATCTTTGGAGACAGTTGTGCTTGTGCCAACAGCGGCTGGCTGAGGACGCAACCAAACAGAGGAAAAAGGAATTTCAAACAGTCGCGCAGCATCGGCTCTCCCCTTCTCGCCAGGTTAAGCGAACGAAAGGGATTTTCCTCCGAAAGCACAAAGAAAGAAAGGGCGGACCGCCCCTTCTTTTGCACTCGGGGTAAAGTCCGCCCTCTCTGGTCTCTTCAGCGAAGGAGACAGGTAGAAGCGCTCATTGAGCGTTGAGCTGGGGCGCGGCGGCCACCGACAGGTGCTCGGTGGAATCCTGAATGGTAAGCCGGTCGGTGCGCATTTTATCCCACTCGAGCAGCGTTAGGCCGTAGGAAGCGAACAGGCGGCGGATGCGCGCAGAGTCCCAGCGCAGAACTTTTTCGAGCACGGGGACGAGCACGCTCATGGCGTTGTCACTGAGACAGCGATGGTAAGGCCGTCGTACTGATTAACGTGCATCATCACAGGCAGATCGGAGCTGCCGTCGCCCATGTAGATGATTTGGTCGTGGCTGATGCCGAGGCTCGCGCGAAGCTCCTCAAGCACCGTGATTTTGCCCCAGCCGGCGGCGGCGCGAATGATAGAATCCACCTCGCCCGTGGCTTCGTTGTAACGGAAGCGCGTGCCGAAGATGTGATCCGGCGGAACGATGCCTTCGAGCGCCGACTGGATGATCTCCTGCGGCGCCGCGGAGATCACGTTGAAATGAAATTTGTAGCCTTCGGCGAGATTATCGAGCGCGCGCGCAAAGAGCGCGACGTCGTGCTTCAGGCGGATGCGCTTGCCGGTTTCGACGAGGTGCTCGCGGCGGACCTTGCGGAAATCCGGATCGTGGAGAATGAGGTAGCTGAGCTCCGCGCCTTGCTGCACGAGGTTCATTTCTGCAAGGCCCTGCACCTTGTCGTGGAAGCCGTGAAAGCCGATGAGCTCGCTAAGAACGACGCCCGAGTCGTTAAAGCTGAGCGTCTGGTCGAAATCGCTGGCCAGTAGAAATTGTTTAGTCATGTACTAGTACTCCTCTGCTGCCTTTCTTGGTGGGCTCGCCCTGGGAAGCCTTCCTCACCCTCGCTTGATACACCTTAACTGCGTTCTCCCAATACTACCCCACGAATTATTTTAATGGGTGCTATGCGTTAAAAATGTAACGATTCATTATACCTTGATTAGATGCAAAGGGGTGATAAGAGGTTAAAAGGAAAGGAGATGAGTGTTCCAGATCGGAACAAAATGCAGCAAATTCAGTACGTTGAAAGAGATACCGAAGGCGAAGAAAGAGAGAAGATGACCTGAAGCGAGCCTACGGGAGTGTCGGAGGGGAATCCGTAACCGAGTAGAGTCGGCCGCCACGTAGATAGAGAGATTGGGACTCAGAGCGGTTGAGCGGGCGGGCGCCACGGCGACCGAAGACGGCGAGTTGGTTGCCGGATTCATCGACGGCACGATCTCGATCGATGCCCTTTGAAATGGCTAGCGCGGGACCGCGGGTGTGGGCGGTGGCGATGAGTTTAGGAGTGGGGCGGGGGCTGAAGCCGGAAAAATGCGCAGGGTCATCCCAAGGAGACAGGATCTGAAGAACGCGGAGGCCGTTCTTGCCATCGGCGACGAAGGCGAAGGCACTGGCGGCGACCATGCCAATTTTTACATCGTTGACGTCGTTGAGCTGGCCTTCGGCGGTGAAGAGTTGATCGAGTTTGGGTGCATCCGGTTTTTCAACGTCGACGATCGCGACGCCTTGCTTTCCTGCAGAGACGTAAGCGTAAGTGCGCGCAACGTAAACGTTGCGGGCATCTTCGAGAGGGATGAAAGCGCTGCTCATTGATTTTGGCTTGGCGAGGTCGGTAACGTCAAAGACTTTCAGGCCGTCACGATCGACGATGAAGGCGTAGCGGAATTGCACGGCGATGCTGCGAGGATCGTTGAGAGCGGGCGCGCCCACGTTGGCGGTAACGCGCGGAGCGAGCGGATTGTCGAGGTCCACCACGACCAGAGCTTTGTCCGTGAGAATGTAAGCGAAGGTGCCAGCGATGGTGATGCGGCGCGCGCCCGCGAGTACGCCGTTCGGGTTGAACGCGAGACTGCGCTTCAGGAAATTGTTGGCGGGATTGCCGTCGAGGAGCGTACCAACACCGGGACTTTTCGATTTCAGGTTGGGATCGCCGATGATGACGAGGCCTTCTTCTTTGTCAGCGACGTAGAGGTAGCCGTAGAGGAGGTGAATGGGCTGCTCTTCGTTTTCAGGCAATTGCTGGCGCAGCGGATCGACGGCGAGCGTGGTCGGTGAGGCGAAGGCGAGGGCGTTTTTCGTGGGGACATAGAAGCGCTGGCCGATCGGCGATACAGGTGCGGTAACGATTTTCTCGGAAAAACTCTTGTTGTCGATGTTGGCGATGTCGTAGACGCGGAAGCCGCCAGGCCCGAGAGCGGCATAGGCATATTCGCCGCGAGCCTGGATGTCGAGGACATTCCCGGGATGCTCGGCGGCGACGCTGAGTTCGCGATGGCGGTCTAAAAAGTTTTTGTAATTGCCGGGATAGGCGATGCGCTGGAGGTCGCTGCCATAAATGGCTTCGGGTTCGTCGTGCTCGGCAACGGCGATGGCTTCGAAGCCCTTCTTGCCGGTGGCGACGTAGACGTAGCGGCCCATGAAATTCATGAAGTTAGTGCCTTGTAACAACAACTGGGCCATCCACGCGTTGTTGTCGTTGTTTGCGGAGATGTGGCAATCGCTGCACTGCTTGGTTTCTTTGGCGCGCACCGTGTGCGGCACGAAGGTGGAGAAAGCCTGCCCGGAGAAACCGGGCGATGAAATAGTTTGCTGTGTGTAATAGAGCCAATCGCGACTGGCATTCTGCGAGCTGACCAGCACCGCGCAAGACGACCGCGCCGGAGCGATGCGATGGCCGGTGACGGTGCCGTCGACGCCGAGCATATAAATGTCGTCGCGAAGCACCTGGAAATTGTAGCTGGTGTAATTTTTCGTGAGCAGACCTTCGTTGTGCAGCATAGGCCTCCGCGCGTTGGCAGTCATTTGCAGATGGCAGCCAAAACAGGTGGGCGTCCAGGAAGTGTGGCAGGAATAGCAGGTCATGTTGCTGTTGGCGTGGGCGAGAGAGGTGTCGTCGTTCGGCATTTGCGAAGACACGTCGCCATCTTTGTTCATGAGCTTCGCGCGAAAAGAATTCTCACTGAAGTGCACGTTGCCGGGGGTGATGGTGTCGATGGTCTGAACGATCTCCCACTCCTTGTTTTCTTCGGACATGGAGCGCTGAAGTAATTTTCCATCGCGCCATTCGAAGCGGCGGGAACCCCATGGCGTGCGGAGCGCATCGAGGTGGCGGCCGCCCTCGGGCGCAGCGGGACCCGACGTAATGAGCGTCGCTTTCTTGCGGATTGTCCCGTGACAATCGATGCAGTCGATCTCGACGGCGGCGCGCGGTTCGCCGTAAATTTTTCCGTTGCCGTGATTGTCCTGAGCGAAGTGGCAATCATTGCACTGCATGCCTTTTTCGAGATGGATGTCGGCGAGGTGTACGGCTTTCCCGAAACGGTCGGGATCCTCGAAGGCAATCTGCTTGCCGTCTTTGTCCAGCCAATTCCCTTTGCGGTCGTGATTGAATACGGCGCGGAAAATCCAGCCGTGGCCGTGAAAATCGGCGAACTGCGTGGTTTTGACCTGCTTGTTAAATTCGGGACTGCCGACTTTTTCCAGAAATCTTTCGTCGTTCCAGAGGCCGCGAACAGCGGCGCCCTCCGGATTGCGTTCGAATGATTGAAAACGTTGCTCCTCCGTCGGATTGCGCTGCTCTTTCGGATACATCTTGTCGCCATCGATTTCATTGTCCCACCAGGTGAGGCCGAAATACGTAGTGACCATGTTCGTGCCCGGATGGATGTGGCAGATCATGCACTGGCTCGACGGGATGGAGCGCGTGAAGACGTGTTTGATGGGATGGCCGGACTCGTTCTTGGGAATGGTCGGATCGGAAGAAGAGCTGAAGCCGGAGTGGCCGAATTGCGCGTAGGCGCCGGAGTGTGACGGGTCGCGGTCATTGGCATAGATGACGTGACACGATGTGCAGCCGCTGGCGCGATAGTCGCCGGGATGATCGTTCGTGCCGGGAAGCGACATGACCGGGTCGAGCAAGCGCGTTTTTTGGAGGCCGAGAAAAACGGGGTCGGTGCGAAGCTCGGTGCCGAAACCGCGTTCGCTGAGTTTGTCGTCCGGCTTGCCGGGATCTTCTTCGCGATTGGGATTGCCGATTTCGGCTTTCTTGCGGCCGCCGCCCTCGAAAACGCGGAGCACATTGCCGGGCTGGGAAGTTTCCCAGCGAAAAAGAGGATCGAGTTCGGGAATCACGTCTTTGGCGCGCGTTTCTTCGGGCGTGGGCTTGGGAGAAGTCTTGATCGATTGCGGTTTGCCGCCGCGATCGTAGCTCTCGGCGAAGCGCGTGTTTTTTTCCGGATAGCCGCCGTTGTTGTAGAGCGCTGCGCCCCAGAGCATTCCAGCGTGAGTCATCATGCTGGTGGAAACGGCGCGCGTCTCGGCAGCGTGACAGCCTGACGCACCGCAGGTTTCGGGTGCGACGCGAAGATCGCCGGGGTTCACGAACTTGATGAACTCGGCGGATTCCGCAAGCCATTTCGTGTAGGTGCGCTCGGGAAGCGCTGAGCGGTTTTTGAACGACGGATCGCGGGGCTGGACGTGAGCTTTTTGTTCGGCGGAATTGTATTCGGGAGAGTTCGGCGCGGCGCTTGGTGCAATCGAAATGGAGGAGTTGCCCCCGTGGCAATCCGCGCAACCAAGATGGACGGTTTTCGTGGGGTGCATGGTGGGTTCGTCGGTCGAAGTGTGACAGGAGATGCAGCCGGAGGACTTGCGATCGGCTTCTTTCTGTGATTGGCCGCGGAACGGACCGGCCTCTTGCGGGCCGCGCGCGGGAGGGTTTGAGCTGGCATGAAGAGCCAAGAAAAAAGATACCGCGGAGACGCAGAGAACGCGGAGGGTTCGCAGAGAGGACAAAACGGGTTGGCGTTCGCTGTTCATGATCGGCGCATCTCAAAAAGTAAACTTCACGGAGCCGAAAAGCGAAAAGAGCGTTCGGCTTGTGTAAATGTCTTTGAAGCCCTGGCCGGGCTGCAAGGCGGAAGCGCCGCCGGTGAGGACGATGTTTTCGGTGAGAGGCGGGCGGTATTCGACGCCGATGCCGAAGTCTTCGCCGATGGTGTGGTGGATCGGCGATTGGAAAAGGAGGAATTCGAGCGGCTCAGTGCGTTCGAAACGCAGAAAGTTGAAATTCGCAAAGCCCCGCAGCTTGGGAGTGATATCGAAGTCGGCGCCGGCGTTGGCCAGGAAGATGCCGGGGTTGACGAAATTGGCCTGACCTTCTTCCTTGCTGGCGCGAAGAGAAGGAATGAGGCTGCCGGGCGTGGTGAGAAGAATGCCGGAGCCAAGAAGGCGAATGGCTTCGCGATTCCAGAAGCTGAAGAGGCCGCCGGCAAAATTCGGGAGATCGACGATAGAGTCAAAGCCGCGGGCACGGCCATCTCGAGGATGGGCGTCGCCGGAAGTGTAGAAGGCGGAGACGCGGTAGCGGATCCAATCCTTATCGTAGGAGATCTCAGCGGCGGCCATCTGCGCGTTGATGGTGACGCGGCGCCCGGCGATGGGATTGAAAGTGTCCTCACCGATGGCCTGATAGAAGGCGTGCGTGAGATTGAGGCGCTGGATGTGCCCGCTGCCGAGCCAGCCGAAATAGCCCACGCGGATGCCGTGTAGGATGGGGCCGGCGCCACGATTTTGGTTGATGACATTGCCGATGGGCGCGGGGCGAACGAGAAAGCCGTTGTCGTCATAGTGGAGGCTGGGGTCGTCTTTGTTCCAGGCGGCGACGAACTCCACAGTGTAGCCGGGAACGAAGAAGTCCTGTAGGTACACGTTACCGAGAAGGACCTGCTGGTGGCGGCGGTCGAAGGTGTTGAGTCCGCTGTTGGTGTTTTTTTCAATGAAGTGAAAATAGGCGACGTTGTATTCGATGCGATCGCTGTGGAGGTTGCCGAAGATGCGCAGCGCCGGCTCTTCGTCAACGAAAAGAAAGCCGCGGAAGTCCGCGTTGAATTGTTGGATGCCGGCTCGCGCGGCGATGAAATCGTAGTTGGGGCCGAGGTCGTGAATCTTCACTTCGACGAAGGCTTCCTGGAGGCCGAGATGATCGTCGAAGCGGTTGGTGCCGCTGCGGGGATCGGGGCCGACGAGGCCCAGCTCGCGAACTTTCAAATTGTTGAGGCTGAGCTCGGGCGTGATGCGAATGCGCCAGTCGACGGGCTTGAAGGCAGCGTCGCCATGAAATAAATCAAGGGTGAAACGAAGCGTTTGATCGAAAAAAGCTTGTTCCCCTTTGCCAAAGAAACCGGAGCTGCCTGGGCGCGCGCTGCTGACATTGCTCGGCGAGGGAACGCGACGGCCATCGAAAAAGGATTCGGAAGAGGCGGTGACGTTCAGAAAAGTTTGCTGGCCGAGAAGCGCGGGCCAAATGGGCTCGTCGCCTTTGAAGCGATTTCGATTGAACGGGTCGAACCAGCGGCGCTTGGTGTAAACGTACTCGCCGCGTTGCGAGTAGCGGCGGTAATCGGGCTGCTCGAGGGCCCAGCGGTTTGGAACGGTGTTGTAAACGTCCGCGACCGGAGGAAGTGTGTCCGGCGAAATATTTTCGATGTAGGTGGGATCGGAATCCAAGCGATGACGAAACTCGCGATGGGTTCCGAACGAAGGTTGTGCTTCAGCGGAAAGGGCGGGACCAAGCTCAGGGAGACGCGGGAGGCGCGAGCGCGCCTCCCTGGCTGCGACAGTGAGGAGAGAGATTTCCAGGCTCACAACTTCGTTTGGCTGGAGCGCAAGATCGGGAAGTACGAACGGCGCGTAATCCTTGACTTCGACGCGGAGTTGGTAATGGCCCGGCGGCAGAGGGAAAAGCCGAAAGACTCCTTCTCCTGAAGTGGTGGCGCTGAAGATTTCGCCGGACTGGACGTTGCGTAGTGTTAGAGCCGCTGCCGGCACCGGAAGAATGATGTTGGAGAAGCCCGCGTCGCGGACGACGCCATCGATTGCGGCGGTGGTCTGCGCCTGCTGGCGGGGAATGCGCAGGGGTGGACCGGATTCGCGAGATTGTTTTGCGGAGTCTTGAGGCGCGGGCGGAGATTGACTTGGAAGATTTGCGGCGGCGCGGGGCGCAAAAACGAGGCAGGCAAAGTAGCAAACCGCGCAGAACGCGCGTCGAACTTGCCGCGGAGAGGAGAGGATCATGCGTTCGGCCTGAACGGATTCGATGAAAGAAACAGGATTCGCGTACTAGATAACAATATCGACGAGCAGCGAGCAACACTTTTCCCGGAGGAGTGGAGTCATTCGATAACGCAACGAAAGGCACGATACGTTCACCAGTTCGCCGCAAGGGACCAGCAAAGACGTTGAGCGGCAGCAAACGAGTGTGATACGAACGCAAGTAGTCTCGTGATGGAAACAACTCATACACTGCGGAAGCCGGTGGAATCGCGGCGCGCTTGGCAGCAGCGAAAGAAAACTTTAATTCTGGGCATTTTCCTGGCGTTGGGAATCGCCGGAGCGCTCGCGATACTGCTGATCGGATGTGGAGGCGGAAGTAGCGCCCCGGTTGCGCCGCCGCCAATTCCCGCGGTGCAAGCCCTGCAGGTAGCCGACGTCCAGAATATCGTGCAGGCAGCGCTGAATTCCGTGAATGTCGATATGGTCGTGGCGGTGGTGGACCGCGCGGGATTCGTGCTGGGTTTGTTTCGAACGCAGAATGCGCCGGCAACGGCGACCGGAAATTTTACGCAGGTGCAAAATGCAAATGACGTGGCCGTTGCGCTCGCGAGGACCGGAGCATTTTTCAGCAACGACCAGGCGCCTCTCTCGTCGCGAACCGTGCGGTTCATCAGCGGGATTCATTTTCCGCCCGGTGTGATGAATCAGCCGCCAGCGGATCTTTATGGTATTGAAAATACCAATCGCGGCTGCACGCTGGTGAGCGATCCGATATTCGAGAGCAAGATTCCTCCTTCTCTGACGCTGGGCGGAGGATTCGGGCTCGGAGTGCTCACCGGCAAGGCCGACATCACGGATTCGAATGCGACCGCCGTGAATCCAGGTGGCGTGCCGATTTTTTACAAAAATGTCGTGGTCGGCGGAATCGGTGTGGTGACAACGTCGAGCAACCTGAATGTTGCGGAGTTTGCGGCGTTTGCGGGATCGACAGCGGCGCGCAGCGGGCCAACGGATACGTTTGGGCCAACGCCGACGGCTCCGGGAGTAGTTTTTATCGGAGGCATCGCGCTCCCATTCGTGAGTCAGACCGCGCGGCCTTCCGGTTTTTCTGCGGGACCTGTTGCAGGAACGGGAAGTTTTTTGGTGGCGCCGGCAAACAGTCAGGGGCAGCCGCCAGAAGGCGATTTGATTTTACCCGCGGCGGGGCCGCTGGGCGGTTTGAGCGCGGCGGATGTGAAACAAATCTTGGATAGCGCGGAAACAACAGCGAATACCACGCGCGCTGCGATTCGGTTGCCGCTGGGTTCGAAAGCTCGCATGGTGATCGCGGTGGCAGACTTGGATGGAACGATCATCGGATTGCGGCGGATGCAGGATTCGACTGTGTTCAGCATCGATGTGGCGGCGACCAAGGCGCGCAACATGGTGTACTTCAACAGTGCGTCGCGGACGGCAGCGGACTTGAACGGCGTGCCGATGGGAACGGCAGTGACGAACCGGACGATCAGTTTTGGCGCGCAGCCGCTCTATCCGCCCGGAATTGACGGTTCTAGCGCCGGGCCGTTCTTCAATTTGTACACGATGGACCTGGCGAATCCGTGCACGCAGGGATTTCAGAGCGGCGCGTCCAATACGAACAAGAGCGGAATTGTTTTCTTTCCGGGGAGTGCCGGTTTATTTCGAAACGGCGCTCTGATCGCCGGATTGGGTGTGAGCGGCGACGGCGTTGATCAAGACGATTACGTAACGAACGGCGGGACCAAAGGATTCGAAGTGCCGGCGAATATCCGAGCGGATCAAATCATAGATCAGGGCGTGCGGCTGCCGTACTTCAAATTTCCGAGAAATCCCACCAACTGAACGATTGCATTCAGGCGCGACGCGCCGATTTCTTTCCGCCGGCGATTTTTGTGAGCGCGCTTGTGTACGCTTCGATGGTTTCAGGAACGGCCTGGCTGTAAACAAATTGCCCTTCACGGCGGCATTCGATCAGTCCGGCTTCGCTCAAAATCTTGAGATGGTGTGAAACGGTTGCAGGGGCTACGCCGCGCATCGAAACGATCTCGCCGCAGTTCATGTGCTTGGTGGCGGAGATGGTCTCGAAAATCCGGAGACGCGTCTTGTCGGAGAGGGCTTTCGATATTTTTTCAACCTGAGCGCGGTCCATGGGCCTGCCCGAAGTGTAGCGGACCTGGCGTCCTTCCCGCCACAAAGATCCACCCTCCGGAAACTGCCGCTAACAATGATGCAACCGATTACTTCGATAGTCATCTAAACATCGAAATTCAGAAAGCCCGGGAAGCGGCATAAGAACCGCAACCGCGGAGCGGCTTTCGGAACCACGCAGACAACGACAGGAGACAACCATGAAGAGACTTGAAGGAAAGGTAGCAGTGGTGACCGGCGGAAACAGCGGTATCGGGCTGGCTTCGGCGAAGCGTTTGCAGGAAGAAGGCGCGCGCGTAACGATCGTTGGCCGAAGCAAGAAGACGCTGGACGAAGCCGTGAAAACGATCGGAAACGGCGTAGTGGCGGTGCAAGCAGACGTATCCGTTGCGAAGGATCTGGACCGGCTCTATGCGACGGTGTCGCAGAAGTTTGGCAAAATAGACATTTTGTTTGCGAACGCAGGGATTTACAAATTTGCGCCTTTGGCGGCCACATCCGAAGGTCTCTACGACGAATTGTTCGACATCAACACCAGAGGGGTTTACTTCACCATCCAAAAAGCGTTGCCCCACCTCAATGACGGCGCTTCGGTCATTATCAATACCTCGGTGGCGGGCGAAATTGGAGTGCCGAACGGCACGGCGTATGCAGCCACGAAGGCCGCGCTGCGTTCGTTCACCCGTTCGATTGCTGCGGAATTAGTGGAGCGCGGCATCCGTGTAAACGCCGTGAGCCCGGGACCGATCGAGACACCGGCCGGATTTGCCCGCACGGGGCTCTCCAAAGAAGTGATGGACGAAATGATCAAAGGCTTTGTTTCCCAGGTGCCTATGAAGCGAATCGGACAGCCAGAGGAAATCGCCGGAACTGTGGCGTTCCTCGCGTCGCAGGATGCGTCCTTTATCACAGGCGCTGAGATCCCTGTCGACGGCGGACTTGGGCAAATTTAGAACACTGCTGCAGGTCGCAGGGAGAGAGGCGGGGTCAAATCCGCCTCTTTGTGTTTTCTGGAAGATCATTTGGCGCCGCCGGAGGGATCGGGCGACGTTGCCGTGTTCACATCGAGAAGCCATGAGCGGGCTATGTCGTCAGGGGCGTAACAGTTGCCGTCGGGTGCGTACTTGGCGGGACAATGCGCGGTGAATTCCTTGCGGCGCGGGGATTGCGCGAATTGCCAGACGGCGGCGTAGCCGATGCCGCTCGAAGAAGGCGGCGGGGGGTCTTGCGGAAAAGTGCAGCCTGGCGAAGGCGGGCAGGAATCGTTATAGGCCCAGATACTGATATCGCGTGACGCGGCGTCGTTGCGAATGTCATCGGCTGCGGTGATCGTGACGCCGGGCTCTTCCTTGACAGGCATGCCGGAGCAATAAACCCCCGGATGATAGCCGGCGCGGGTGAGCTCTTCGGACCAAACACCGAGATACGCGTGGTAGCTGGCGGGCAGACGGCCGCCTTCTTCGACATCGAGAAAGATGATGGTTCCGGAAGCAAACCCTGCGGACTTGGCAGCATCCACGGCGTCCTTTGCATCTTGGATTCCGATTCGTTTTGCCGCGGCTTCATTCTTGAGCTCGCGGCTCTCGCGGCCGCGGTACAAAACGAGGAAGCCAAAACCTCGGGAGCGAAGAAATTCTCGCTTGCCGCGCCACGTATTTGTTCTCTCTCCGGGCGGAGGGCTGAGCCAGTAGTTCGTGAACGCAAACGTGTTCCGCAGAATTGGCATTGCTGCGTCACCGGGATAAATGTTGCGGTCGAAACCCAGGTAGGAATGCGAGCGGTTTGACGCTACCTGAGCGTTCAGTGGTCTGATGGAAAGCGAGGAGGAAAAAGATAACTCAGAGACGCGGAGGGCGCTGCGGGAACGCAGAAAGGGGTTCGCGCCGAATGTGGAAGGCGTATGCGGCACTGCCGCGGGCAAGAGAAAGGCCGCGCTGATAAACATCGAGAGGCAAGCAAGAGTGAATGGAAAGGGCTTCGAGACAGATTCCATATTAGCCTTCCCGGAGTTTGTGGCCGGCGAGGTTGCCGAGGCCATCATAGGCGGCGTATTTGTAAGTTTCACTGAGCGTCGGGTAATTGAAAACCTGCTCGATGAATTCGTCGATGGTCAGGCCGTTGTCGAGGACCATCATGCCGACGTGGATGAGTTCGGTGGCGTTTTCGCCGATGATGCTTACGCCAAGGAGTTTCTTATCGGCGCGGGCGAAGATGAGCTTGAGCATGCCCGCGGTGTCTCCGGTGATGTGGCCTCGGGCGTTGTTTTCGTAGAGAGCGCGGCCAACGACGTAGTCGATTTTCTTTTCCTTACAGGATTCTTCGGTCTCACCGGCAGAGGAAATTTCCGGAATCGTGTAAATGCCCATGGGGAGCAGAGAGGCAACGCGCTCCTTATACTTCAGCCCAAAAGCGTGGCAGACGGCGACGCGGCCTTGCTCCATGGAAGTGGAAGCCAGTGCGGGGAAACCGATGACGTCGCCGGCGGCATAAATATGCGGAACAGCCGTGCGGTAGTGTTCGTCGACGGGAATATAGCCCCGATCATTGATGGCCAAGCCGGTTCTTTCGAGAGCGAGGCCATCGACGGCAGCGCGACGGCCGGCAGCGAAGAGCGCCGCATCGGTCTCGAGGGTTTTGCCGCTCTTCATCGTCAGGCGCACGCCACTGGCGGAATTTTCGGTTTTGACGGGGCGCTCGTTAAACAAGTAATGCATGCCAAGGGCGGCGAGGCGGTCGCGAAGGCGATTGGAAATCTCATTGTCGAGAAAGGGGAGAAGACGATCGCGCCCGTCAACGAGAGTGACGTCCACGCCGAGGGCTTTGAAGATGGAGGCGTATTCGCAACCGATGACGCCGCCGCCGATGACCGCGAGACTTTTTGGGATACGGTCCATCTGAAGAAAGGTGTCGGAGTCAAAAGTGTGAATGTCGTCGAAGGCAATTTCCGGAGGGCGATGGGGCTTAGAGCCGGTGGAAATGAGGATGACTTCTCCTTGTAACTGACGTGTGCCCTGAGCGCCGGAAACGGCCACGGTATGGGGGTCCATGAAAGCAGCTTGGCCGCGCACGAGTTCGATTTTGTGGAGTGCGAGGTTTTTCAGAATGCGGCGGCGCTCCATATCGACGACTTCGCGCTCGTGGTGCATGAAGTCGTGGACGGTGAGATTCTCCTTGAGCGAGTAGTCGATACCGTAGAGACCGCGCTGCTTGAGGCCGGAAAAATAGAGCGCGGATTCGCGAAGGGTCTTGCTGGGAACGGTGCCGGTGTTGATGCAGCTTCCACCCATGTGCTCGGCGCGCTCGATGACGGCAACGGGTTTGCCGAAATAGGCAGCCTGCGCGCCCCCCTTTTCACCGGCGGGGCCACAGCCGATCACGATCAGATCGAACTTGTCGTTCGAGGTCACACATTCCTCCGCGGAGCTCTAAAGTTGGGGCAGGTAATCCGCGTCCCGGAGGATTGTAGGAGAAGTGGGGGCCAGACGCAGAAGTTTCTTGTCCACGGGTATTGGAGAAGTTTCGGTTCAGGTATTCCAAGCGTGACAAGTCATGCGACGACGGTGGAAATGGGGGGCGAGTCTACCGTAGGCCGAATGATCGTCCGCCAGCAGGTGAGCGTCCGGCGAGACGGTCTCTCTGGGGCAGCTAGTTGACCATAATACGCCGCATACCCTCCCTCCCCTCCCCCCGTGTTTTTGTAAGTGTTGCATCTAAAAGGGTTAGGCTGCACCAAAATTGTGCAAATGGGGTCATTTGTCCTCTTTTTTTAACAAGTGTTGATTCTAAAGCAGTTGCATCGCATTGAAATTGCGAGAAGGAGCCAACGGTCTGCCGATCGGGGATTGGGAAGGCCCGGGAATACCAGCGGCGAAGGGATCGGCTACAAATTAGAAAGTGGGAGCAGGGCTTCCCGCACTCCAAGACGGATGAATATCTAAGGGAAATGTTACTCGGATTGATACTTGTTGTCAAGGAAAAAGAGCAAATGTCCACGAACGAACTCTACTTATCTGTGTTGCCTCTCATTCATGTCAGTAAACGAGCTTTAAGCGCCTGCTCCTGCGGCAGTTCGTGATGATTATTTGACTACTCCGACCTTGTTTCGCAGGTTAACTACGTTAGACCTATCCCATTTAGATATATTTGTCAAGCGATTGGAAACGAGACAAAATTACCCGAGCGTGCTGAAGTGAACAGATTTCGGACATGTATTACCGCAAACTGTCACGATGAGAATGAACGACATGACGCCCAAGTTGTTTCACTCCGTACGCTGTCCTACGTGTGGGGTTCACGCAGGAATGCGTTGTTTGCTGCATTCAGGTCGCCTACGCAACGAACACGTCGACAGAAAACTGGCTGCAATTGAGGCTGTTGAAACGAATGGAATTCAGCATCTTAAAGGACTGAAAAACGGCAAATGACTGCCAAGAGGAACAGCCGCATGCTTGCGATAGCGGGTAGGGGCTTTGTCCCCATCGCCGTTCTATGCAGACCGCAAACGTCCGCGAAGGCTTCCCGTCTGAATTTCTGCCGTGGAACGAGACGACACGGGGCCCAACATACGATTAACTTTCTTTACCGCCTCTGCGCGAGGGTCTAAGTCTTCTTACGCTTGGGACGGACTAATTCTCCCATTTGACCGAGCGATCCGGGAATTCTACACCCAGGCAAAAGCGCCCTCCCCCGTTTTTGCGCCGGGAATAAACCACAGTTCCTACTTGCGGAAACTCACCCGTCAAGGGGGCAATAAGCGCCTCTTCGCCAGACCGCCAGGACCGCTTGCTGATTACGCGGGCACCGTGGGGACTGACGTTTTCCGTAACCGTTCGTTCACGGGCGCGGGGTTCTCCCATGCTTGCGAGGTAGACGGGAACTGACGTAGTGAGGCGCTTCTCAAGTCTGCCTTCGAAAAGCCTTTGGTTGCGTCTCCTTCGCTGGGCATTACCGTTCATAACTCACTCACGCAACATTATTTGGACTTGCTCGATTTCTGTTCGAACGTGGCTGCCCCGCCCTCCTGCGGTACGCGTTCTCTGAGCGAGACATTACGCCGGGCCGCAGAATAGAAGGGCTCACTCGTCGAGACCAGTCCCCACTCGCAGGTCTTTGTATTCAACACATAACTATTCATGATCGATTGAGCTGTCAATCGGTAAAAGACTGTAACTCGCCCTCAGGTGATTCCCCGATGTGACATATCAAGGGTTATCTCCGGTCCGCAGAGAACAAGTCTCTATCATTTTAGCCCTGGGCCTCCCCTTATTCTTGAGCTGTTGTCGTCCATGAAACCGATAGAACGACGCCGCACGGAACGCTTCAACCTCAGAATCGGGCTCAGTGTTTCCCTCCTAAACTCCGGAGCGCGAGAGCAGAGCACCGAGACGCTCAATATCTCCGCAGGAGGCATGCACTTTGCGACGAATTTGTCCCTACGCCGAAGCACCGCAGTGCAGCTCCACTTCAGGATGCCAACTGCAGAGTCCTTGGGGAGTCGGGCCTCCTGAAAATTCACGGCCATTCAACGACGGAAAGGCCAACATGTTTTTCCACCTCACTGGGAATGGTGGGAGTGGGAAAGCGCTGCTCCCAGTCCGGTCGGGCCCGGTATGGAGTAGGGTGTATGCGCGGCGTGAGGACAGCCCGCTAGAAACAGAAGTTGGTCGGGTCGACGACTAAAGTCGCATTACTGGACAAGTGCAAGTTGCGCTCGGAGGCAAAATTCTATTGTTTCGTGTTCCACAAGTCCCAAAAGAGTTTGACTGTCGCTGGCCCACGACCAGCAAATAATGCCGCGTCACGGATTATGCCGACTCTCCTCATGTCGTCAGCACCGTTTCCCTGCCATTCCTGTCTTTCCACGCACACTGATGCTTGATTAAGTCGGCATATTCCTACTCACGTCTCTGCCCCTAAAGATGGCAAAGCCCCGGACTGGAAGTTTGGGCTTGCACTCAAAGTCCGGGGCTTTTACGTCGCTCGATTCAGATTCCTGCTTACCTTCCAACCATGACCTTAGCGAATGTCGCTTCCATATCGGCGAACGTCCTTTGTGTCCCTATACAGTTAGGCGCGAATGTCCTGACACCCAACAGCTTATCGGGAACTACCGGGGGCGTCGTGTCCGCCATCGTGTAAGGCAAGAAAGCCTGGGTCATTTTACCGGTCACGGCATCAGTCCAGCTCGCAACAAATTGGGAATGCGGCTGATCCCAACTCAGCTGTGCGATGACCTTTTGTCCGACGCTTAAAGGACCCAGGTCGACGAACCCAAAGAACTGACCCTGCCAGTGCATGAACGCTGTCGCATCAAGGTAGCCTTGCGGATCTGTGGGAAGATGGTTGAAGATGAAAAGGGCTTGCACGTCGTCATTGGAATTACCGGTCCCGCTGTTAAAGAAGGTTCCCTGAAGTAAGGCGTGTGCGCCAGACGATCCTGTATTCGCAGGGCAACCTGTTCCACTCGTCCGCCGCACGGTTAGTGATGCCGCGATACTCCTGATTGGAGTGGGGTTAGTGAAATGTACTTCGGATGGTCCATATCCATTGCCCTGGTTCGAGTTCGTTTCGCCGTAACTCCGAACTGCTAACCGAAGTCTGTCCTCTTGAATCTCTCTGACGCACTCCAGCACACTCCAGGTAAAGCACGCGCCGTAAGGAGACCACTTGGCTGGATCGAGAAACCTCTCATCGAAGTTGTCGTAAAGCACCAGATTCGATGACGGCTGCTGTGCATAGAGCATATGGGATAGAGAGGCTAAGAGCACAAAGCAAAGGGCTAAAATACACTGAATGGTGCCTACCCTTGATTTTGAACTAAATCTCATCGTGAACCTCCTTGATTTTGCGTTTCAACACGGGGACCACGTGAACCCTATAAAGCTTTCTCCAACACCGCAAGCGACAAGGAACGACATCTGAGAAGCGACGCAGATTGTCGTGTGTTCCCAAGGCAAGGCGAGGGATTGCAATCAGTGCATGACCTAAGTTGTGGGTTGCGAATCGGCTCCACTTTTGGACGCTGTGATTTCACGATAGGGAACCCCGCACGGAAAGGCATAGCCGAGAGATTCTACACCCGCCCATTGTGGCGGCCAGCCTTCTGGGGGCCTTTAAGTCCTCGACCAGCTCTTCTGCCGTCGTTTTTCCCGCGAAAAATTCAACAAAAGAACCTCGTTCCGGGCCACATCTGTTGGCAGTTTTTGACCTGGCCACGAAGGCAACTAGTTACTTTGCTCCGCGAGTTGGAGTGCTCCGTTCGCAAACGCTTTGGCATAGCGCGCCAATGCTGCCACATCGACGGCGTCCGGCCAGCGGTCGGCCACGCTGTGGTAGACTTCGCTGTCGCAGGCGACGGTCACGAATCGCCCGCCCCCTTGTTGAATTACTGAGGCTTCCCCGCGAGCTGGAGAGTTGTGGGGAGCTCTTTCATCAACAGTGAGTCCTTCTTTTTTGATCGCACTGGTGATCCATCCCTCAAGCACCTCGTCCGAGGCGTGGATGAGATTCGGCTGCCGCGGCGCCCCAATACTGGACCCAAGGAAAATCCATGCGTGCGCACGCCGAATCAGGTCCGGACGCCTTTCTATGTAGGCAGCCGTCCCCAGCACTCCGAGTTCGTGGCCGCTGAATGCTACAAAGAGACAATCACGCGCCGGCTTGGATGCCGCGAGAGCGCGCATTATCTCGAGCCAACTCGCCACTCTGCATCCCTGTTCACTGATGCATTGCCACCACGCGCTCCGCGGCACCATGAAGACGAGAGGGGCAAGTTTCGGGTTGCTCCCCGAGATTTTGGCCGTAACATTGAACGCCTGTGCCGCTGTCCGGATTGCCTGGACCACAAGCGTTGCTTCCGCTTGGACCTGCAACTGTTCTTTGAGCCACTCACTTTCCGCGTTGGACACCTGCAACATTGGCGGACCGGACGGATTCCTGAACGCAAGAGCGTTGCTAAGAAATAGCCCCGGCCTCCTGCCTCGCGTAAGGAGCACCACGCCCTTATGCGAGCTACGCCTCGCCGTAAAGATAGAACCCTGATGCTCGGCCCTGGGCTCGGCCAGCTTGAACGGCCCAATTTCCAGCAATCCGATTGCTGCATCGCTGCCAACGAAACCCAGTTTCCCACGTACCCCTTGACCGTCCGTAAAGCCGGCGTCGAATAAGGGCACGCCATCAATACGGCGACTGCCGACGCGCAGATAGCAGGACTGAGGGTCCACCCGGTTGAGAGTGAAGGGCTCAAGCGAAGGTTTCACGCCAAGCCGCCGCACTTCCTCTGCTAGCCATTGGGCTGACGCGGTGTCCACCTCTGTTCCCGTGCGGTGGTTTCCTTGCGCGTCATAATCCTGAATCACGGCCGCGAGACGTTGCTCAAGCGTATCTCGCGAGTCTCGCGATGGCTGCTGTGCAGATAAAGGACTAAACCCATTCGACCCTGTCGCTCGGGCGGCTAACGTGAAGATCAGCGTTTGACCGCCGGCAGCAAAGAACTCTCGACGTTGCATCTGTTCCTCTCAGCGGGGCAGCTCTACGGGACGCATCTGCGTCGCAGCGCTGCTGGGAAATGCGAACTAAAATGCCGCCGCGGCTGTGGCCATCTCTGCTACCACGAATGGCCGAAGCCGCAGAGCGTCTAAGGAAATGTGAGATGTGCCGGGCCGTTATCGCCGGTCATTATCCGCGAGAATGCCCGACCAGTGAAGGCATAGCGGGAAATAACCGGTTAAGTTAAAGCCGACAATTCGCAAAGAGCTTCGTCTTTCGCTTCCCCGTAAGGGGCTGCGACCCGCCTGGAATTCTAGAAGCCTGCGGCTCTAGATGATGCTTGCGGATCGCCAGCGCCTTGACATCAGTATTGTTGTCCTTCGCCTGGGAGTTCCCGCTACTGCTTGTCGTATACCGCACTGCCGCTGACCTTGTTGCCCTTCGCGTCGGTTCCGCTCGTGGTGACTGTACGGGTCTTACCGTCAGCCGACAGGACGATGCGACCAGTAGTCGTAACCTTGTCGCCCTTCTTCACGGCAAACGTCAGCGTGTGATCGTTGATTTTCTTGAGGGACCGCGTGTCTGAATTCGGATCCCCGGTGACCGGGTAGTCCTTGCCGTCGAACTTGCCCGTCCACTCGTTGTGTGTCGGCTTGCCATCGCCGTCGATGCCATCTATTGTGACCTTCACGTTGTCTCCCACAGCCTCGTATACAACGGTGGCATTCTTCGGCGCTCCTGGGCTGAACTTCGACTTGACCTCGTTCAACTTCCAGGTTCCGATAAATGCGTCGGCGGCGAAGCACACTGCCACGCCGACAAAGCACAATGCCAGAGTCAGTACGGTCGCTCTTGCTTTCATATTCCCTCCTGAATTGAGAACCGGATGTTGGGCCTACTGGTGGGGGCGATTCTAGCGTTAAGGAATGCGCCTAGCAACTCGGTCGAATGCTTGGAAGAGGAATGTCGGTCAAACCTGCTCTCCATCCAAGTGAGAAACCTTGTTGTAATAATCGAGGGTGAGTTTGCCCATCTTTGAATCGAAACGATAGGCGGTAATCGAGCAATTTAAGACATCCTGCTCGCGATCAATTTTGAGGTATTCCTCCTCGTTCCATCGTTCGAGGAGACGACGGAATATCAGAACGACGGCGCTGTGGCAGACGACGAGAACGCTTTTCTTGCTGTAGTCCCGCGTCAAGGTTCCAAGGAAACTCTGTACTCGGAGCGCGACATCCGGGCGGCTCTCACCTCCAGGCGGGCGATACCAGTATTTGCCTTCCCGTTTGCGGCGCTCATACTCTTGAGGAAATCTTGCCTTGATTCCCTCGCCGGTGAGTCCGTCAAGGATTCCAAATTCAACCTCACGAATGCGTTCTTCCATGACAAGTCGCGGCGAATTGTGAAGTGCCGATGTGATGTCATCAGCCGTTTGCAGGGCGCGGTGGTACGGGGAAGAAAAGATGACGTCGAACTTGTAGCGGCTGGAAAGATAGCGGCCCGTCTCGCCGGCCTGTTCATGGCCTCGCTTCGTGAGTGGGGTTTCCAGATCACGAAGTCCGAGGTCGAAGGAGTGCTTCCCGGCAGCCTTTGCAATGTCTTTGGCGACGTTTCGCGCAGATTCTCCGTGGCGGAGGACGACCAGGTGTGAGGGCCATTTCTGTTCCATAGATTTTTCAAAACCTTCGGCGATGACCAAAAAACTAGTGTTTGTGGGCAAGTCTAAACTCTGGACACGCCCGGCCATGAATTCAAGCAGTTGCAGACGCCACAGCGGTGGGGTTTTTGGGCAAGCCGAGGACGGCTCGCTGGGCGGTACCCTTGCTCACGCCTGTCTCCTCGCAGATTGCAGCCCAAGAACGCCCCGCTTTGCGAAGACTGGCAATCCTTGAGCCGTCCACGCTGACCCGTGGCCTCCCAAGCCGCTTTCCGCGGGACTTTGCTAGGGCTATCCCTGATCGAACCCGGTCTGTGATCAATTCTCGTTCGAACTCCGCGATGGAACCAAAGATTCCGAAGATCAGCCTTCCGTTTGGCGTCGAAGTATCGACCCCTTCGTGGAGGCTGACAAAATCAATTTCCAAGGCCCGGAACTCCCGTTTACACGGTCCTTCCTGATTTTGTCCTGAAGTCTCTCGAAGAGACTCCGCGAGTCACACCAACGCTGTACTTTTGGAGCGGAGTGGGCAAACTCGAAAGTATTGTTCGTAGCTGGCAAACACGCATACGCAAACTTTTCGTCCTTGCCAAGGTGCCCAAGGGTCAGGGCAACATGCTCTCGCACCGATTCCGCGACACGTTCTCCGTCGAATTGCTTCTCGCGGGTGTCCCGATTGAGCGCGTCTCCATATTGCTCGGCCATCAAAGCGTGCGGATCACAGAAAAACATTACAGCCCGTGGATTCGCTCGCGCCAAGAGCAGCTTGAGGCCGATGTCCAGCGCGCTTGGGCCGATGATCCCGTCATTGCTTCGCAAATGGCAGGTACAAAACAGGTACAGTTTCCGAAGGGGCGCGTCAACTAGTTGAAAACAAAACGGAAAGACTGGTGCCCGGGGTGGGAGTCGAACCCACATGAGGAAAAATCCCCGGAGGATTTTAAGTCCTCAGCGTCTGCCATTCCGCCACCCGGGCAGGGCAGACCGGGCAGGGCAGATAAGAAAAAGTAACATGCGCGGGGACTGCGCTCAATTCAAATCGTGGATCGGCGTCTGGTGGGCGGGTTGTCAGCTGTTAGTTCTCAGTTCTTAATAAGAAAAAAGGGGCTTTTGCCTGTTCTGGATTTCCCCCGACGTATTTCAGATTTACTGTTTACCGTTGCCGGGGTGGTCTCCCGGAAATTACAGTAAATAGTTCGAGAGTTCGTTGAGTTGGCGGAAAAATGCTTAACACAGAGTTCACAGAGAGCAGAGAGGGCAAGGAGCGTGAAGAAACGGCGGAAGCGATTTCAGAGGATTTGCTGGACAGGACACTAGATAGACGGTGCGAAGCTCTCAAACGGGTTCCAGGCAGGTGTTCAGGCGAGCGGGTTTTTTCGTTTTGGCGTAAAATCTCTTGACCCGATCCGTAACGCGGTGCATCTAAAATCTGAAGTTGAGCTGCGGGTGTCTTCCTGCCCGCAACAGGAGCTAATGTGAGTCAGCCGAAGAGCCAGCTGGACCTCGACCTGCTAAGCATCAATACCATCCGAACCCTGGCGATTGACGCGGTCCAACAGGCAAATTCAGGTCATCCCGGCGCCCCGATGGGTCTTGCGCCAGTTGTCTACTCTCTGTGGCAGCGCTTTCTTCGCTACGACCCTATGGATCCCACGTGGCCAAATCGTGACCGTTTCGTTTTGTCCGCGGGTCACGCCTCGATGCTTCTTTACGCCACGCTCCACTTGACCGGAGTGCGCGTGGTCAATACCCAAGGAAAGGTTACAGACGATCCTGCTGTCTCGATGGAGGAGATCAAGCGCTTCCGGCAAATCGACAGCAAGACCCCTGGACATCCTGAGTCGCACATAACTTCCGGCGTGGAAACCACGACCGGGCCGTTGGGGCAAGGGGCAGGAAATAGCGTGGGGATGGCCATCGCCGGCAAATGGTTGGCGGAAAATTTCAATCGCCCCGGTTTTGAAATTTTCAACTTCAACACCTATACGATCTGCGGAGATGGCGACCTCATGGAAGGAGTAGCGTCAGAAGCCGCTTCCCTCGCCGGGCATCTGAAGCTGTCCAATCTGTGCTGGATCTATGACAACAACCACGTAACGCTGGACGGTCCCGCCGAGTGGTCCTTCAGCGAGGACGTGATGACGCGTTTTGCGGGCTATGGCTGGAACGTCACACACGTCACGGACGCAAACGATTTGGACATGCTGGCCGGTGGCTACGAAAATTTTCTAAAGTCGAAAGACCGGCCCACGCTCATCGTGGTGGATAGCCACATTGGGTACGGATCGCCGCACAAGCAGGATTCCTACGAAGCGCATGGCGAGCCGCTGGGCGAGGCGGAAGTCAAACTCGTGAAGAAAAACTACGGGTGGCCCGAAGATGCGAAGTTTCTGGTCCCCGACGGAGTGTACGACCGGTTCAAGAACGGCGTGGGGAAGCGCGGAGCCGAGGCCCGCGCGGCGTGGAAGGCGAAATTCGAGGAGTACAAGAAACAGTTTCCGCAGCAGGCCGAACAACTGAACAGGATGCAGAGCGGCCAATTGCCGGACGGCTGGGACAAAGACTTGCCGAGCTTCGCCGCCGATCCGAAGGGCATGGCAACGCGCGAATCCTCAGGAAAAACCCTGAACGTGCTGGCGAAGAATATCCCGTGGCTGATTGGCGGATCGGCGGACCTGGCCAAATCCAACAAGACTAACCTGACGTTTGACGGCGCGGGAGAGTTCTACCCGAATCAGTATCGCGGGCGCAACATCCACTTCGGCGTGCGGGAACACGCCATGGGCGCGATCGTGAATGGCATGACACTGACGAAACTCCGGGCGTTCAGCGCAACGTTCTTTAATTTCAGCGACTACATGCGGCCGAGCATGCGCCTTGGCGCACTGATGGAAAT
>WNFQ01000208.1_pt1 | contig 40641 bp, 35 predicted proteins | sample 5400171 | NCBI WGS metagenome assembly WNFQ01 (sample SAMN13153356, study PRJNA577476) | soil metagenome | isolation source: 20 cm soil under Madrone tree | place: USA:California | collected 2016-06-14
GGCTCTCGTAATGCGCACCGTGGCCGGAACACGTCCCGTGCCTCGACACTCGCGTTGTGAAACCACGAGGTGCGTATAACTCGCTCCACTTCGCTTGGTCGGAGGGTTCCTGAGCAGCACTGTGGCGGAACTAGGAAAAGGAATGCAGATTATCGAGGGGAGAAAGGCGTGCGAGAAGGGGAAAATAGGTTCCGGTTTCGGCCATTGGCGGTCCCTCGGTGCGTATACGATGCTGCCACTAAGCGGACGGTCGTCACAACCTGTACACAGTTGTTGCTCAATCGATTGACGCGATCCGCGACCACCCGGTAACGTGCGCAAGTGTCAAAGCGCAATCATTCCCCAATCGCAATGATCGCGCGATTCTCGCTGAGGGTTGTTGGTGGCCTTGCGTTAGTGGTGCTCGCAATTCTGCTGGCATCCTTTGCAGTTAATTTGCATGATGAGCCACTAAATACAGAAGCGAAAGCGCTATTGGCACCGCCTGAAAACCCCTATGGCCCGGATGAGAACATATATATCTCCATGGCGGGCTTTGATGCACCGGCTGCACAGTCAATTGTCACAGCGGGCGAGGCAAGAATCAGAGCATACAATCAGGCGCTGGACTGGAACCTCGCACATCCAACGGACTTAGCCGCAAATGCTACCAAGACCGATCCCGACAAACTTAAATTTTCGGGTGCGGGCGATCTTTGTAGCTCTCCGCCATCTTCAGTGTGGGCCGAAACTAAGAAATACCGACTCGACATTGTTGCGCTGCTGAGCACTAACCAGGAACTCTTTCAACGTTACCTTGGATTGCATCGACTGCGTGGCTATCACGAAACAGCGCGCCCGAGCTATCTGGCACCTTTCTACCTCGTTCCTCCGCCAGTGCGTTGCCTTTTTTTGCTGGATATTGCCAATCGAATTCAGACAGGGTCCTTGGAGCACAAGCGCGCCGCGATTGAGGATTTATCGCAGGATCTACGCATGTGGAAGTTGATGATGCAGGGAGATGGGGCGTTGATATCGAAGATGATTGCGGCTGCATCGCTGCATCGAGACCTAATGGTATTGGCTGAGGCGGTAAGCGATCCAGACACCGACACAATGCCTTTTGAAGGAGAACAAGGCGCCGTGCTAATGCCTTTCCCGACGATGGATTGGAACATCGGCAACGCCTTCGGCGCCGAGTTTCGCGCGATGGTTCCTCTTTATGGCCAAATGACGTCGGCGGCGTGGGCAATGAGCGGTACGGATGAGGCACGAGTTACCTGGTGGCAGAGACTGTGGCTTGCGTACCAGATGCAATTCTTCAAATACAACGCGACCGAGAATTTGAGCGCCCGGCAGATGGTGCAGTTGACTAAATTGGCAGTATCCGATCCGCAGAGATTTTCGGTGGCAAGAGAGGAGTACCGTGCGTGGCTCAAGGATTACGAAGGCCTTTATTCCCCACGCACGTTATTCAACCCAGTTGGGAAGATATTGGTTTCCATCGCTGCGCCCGCGTATGAGGAGTACCTTACGCGTGCTTACGATGTCGCAGCATTCCAGCGACTCGTCTACCTCGCCTACCAAATAAGGCGCCAGCGAATAGAATTGAGGGAAATTCCCACGTTCCTCAAACAACACCCAGAATGGTCGACGCATCCAGTTAATGGCACTTCCTTTCGATGGAATCCGCAGTCTCAAGAACTAATAGTGGATCCAGTCGGCCCAAACCCCGTAGGTCGGCGTTTCAGCGTAGCGGTATATCAGCAACCTGCGTCCAGTTGATGTGGCTGAATGGGGGCTAGCGTTGCCTTGGGTCAGACCCAAATCAGCCGTCCCAAGCGCTGCCGCTGACGAGCGACGCCTCCGGGTCGAACGCAGTCTAACAAATTGAATCCGAAAGATTTCGCCGTGGACCGATGGAGTTCGGCTATCAGCGACATATGACGTACTCGTTCAGTCGAAAGCACTGCTTGCGAGCACTCGATACTTAGTGGGAGGTCAGAAGAGATAGTGGGGACGGTCGGCTCGTACTTTTTCCTAGTAGTTGGCGGCGTAAGCGTTCTGATGTATTTATTTGGGTGGCAACACGTGGTTCCGCGCGATGTGGTGCGAAGACTGTTTTAATCGGCCAGCAGTTCCGCGCTCATTTGAATGTCCCCCGTTGGCTCCACCCGGCCAAAAGCGGTAAATCAGTGGGCGGGACTCACCGACCTTAAGCTGACGCTGAGCGCCGCCAAACTGCCCGTTTGTTGCCAAGGTGAAGTGCATAGACGAACATAGCCGAAGCGACCGGAGCCTGGCCATCGCTCGCGGATCAAAACCGATTCAAACGGGGGGTTTTCATGGAAGAGGATACAAACAAACAACGACGCCGTTTGATGCTGGCTGCAATGGCGAGTGTTCCGCTAGTCAAGACGAGCGCATTTGCCAGTGAGCATAAACCGAATGCGACCGCACCCCGTGCAATCAAGCTCGATGCGAAACCCGCACCGATCACGGTCGATGGGGCGAAAACCGCGGTGATTGTGATCGATATGCAAAACGATTTCGGAACTAAGGGCGGCATGTTTGACCTCGCTGGAATTGACATCTCGGGCATTCAACAAGCAGTCGCACCAACCGCAAGAGTCTTGTTGGCGGCCCGAGAAGCAGGCATCAAGATCGTTTACTTGAAAATGGGTTTTCGCCCTGATCTTTCAGACCTTGGAACTCCGAATTCCGTTAATCGCGCTCGCCATTTGCGGATGAACGTCGGAAAGACGGTCGTTGCACCGGACGGCAAGGAGAGTCGGATTCTTGTTCGCGACACTTGGAACACCGACATCTTGTCGGAACTCAAGCCCAAAGCTGAAGACATTGTCATGTACAAGACCCGCTTCAGCGGTTTTTATGGGACCGACCTGGATCTGACGCTCAAAAGCCTTGGAATTGAGTATCTTATATTCACCGGATGTACGACGAGTATATGTGTCGAGTCAACGGTACGGGATGCAATGTTCAGAGATTATTTGAGTGTCGTGCTTGCTGACTGCATGGACGAACCGATAGGGCACGGGTTGCCGAGAAGCAATCACGAAGCGTCTCTTCTATCGGTCGAAGTGCTGCTCGGTTGGGTATCAAACTCGCATCACTTCGTCGCTGCCCTATCAGTGTGATATTCCGACTTTTTTTCGTCCCCCGTGGCCGACCGAACGTCCGGCAGTGGGCGATGGACTGGGACGTCAAGGTTACTGATTCGATGCTCACTGATGCGGCGGGATTAATAGAGCGCATTCAATGGGGTGGGCCGACGGGAATCACGCTTGTGGTGTTTTACTCCACGGGCGGCGAGTATAGGGTCTCGCTAACGCAGCGAAAAGATGGTGCGGAGCCTTACTCCTCACACGTGACAATGGACCTGATTCCGTCGATTTCATTGGTTCGAGAGATCGGAGCCCTGATCGCCGTTATGGCATACTATGCCAATACGTATTGGCGATCGGAGTTAACAAATGCCGACTAGAAACGTTGTTCTCACGGACTATCAGGCCGAACTGGTGGAGCGCCTTGTATCGTCAGGCCGCTATCAGAACGCGAGCGAGGTGCTGCGTGAAGGGTTGAGGCTGGTAGAGGATCAAGAAGCGGAACGCAAAGCGCGTATAAAGGCACTGCGAGATGCCGCGCGCATCGGCATCGCGGACATCGAGGCGGGACGGTACCGCACCTTCGATTCGCCCGCGGAGCTGAACCGCCACCTGGGCACGTTGCGGGATGATGTGCTGTCTCGGGCGGGCGTTGGTGAGAGCGGTGAATGACAGAGGACCAACATCCATGGCAGGTTCGCCTTACCGCGACCGCCGAATCTGACTTCCAGAACATCATCGCTTGGATATTGGAGCAGTTCGGCGATCGGCAGGCACATATCTACGCTGATACCATTTCTGCCGCTCTTCCGGCATTGACCGCCGGGCCAACCACAGTTGGTGCAAGGGAACGGACTGAGATCGGGAAGGGACTGTTCACGTTACATGTGGCGCAGGGAGGCCACAAAGGCAGTCATTTCGTTCTGTTCCGTGTCGGACCGAATAAGAGCCAGCGTCAAATTGAAATATTGCGGTTGCTCCACGATGCAATGGACCTCAGGTTACATATACCTGGCACATGAATCGGCGCTGGGTATTGATAGGGGCAAATTTGCGCTGATTTGCCCCGCCGTCTCCGATTCTGTGTACAAAAATAGAGCGCGTTGTGTACAACATTGGTGCATCCAGCGGCGTATACGCGCCCGCGAGTGCATACCTCAAACGATCAGCTCGGCTTCGCCGAGCTTCGAAATTTTCACTGACGCGTGAATGACTTAAGTCCGCTTCTCGCGGCCGGGAACGCGCTGCGCCCGCATTAATCTGCTCTGAAGAAGCCCTCCTGTTGCCTTGGCGCCACTGTGCACGGTTCTTGCAGGACTGCTTCCACATGACGTGCACGTTTGGCACGTGCAAGAAATAAATAGCTAGGGCAAAGCACGTGCAAGAAATAAATAGCTAGGGCAAACAATGAGGGATGAACAATGAATCGACGCAGTGAGCAGTCTCATGGCCTGTGGAAGCAGTGCTTCAAGACACTGATCCGTGCGGTTATCGGTGCGCCGCTGGCGCTGGCCGCCGTGAATGCGTTCGCGGAGACTGCGCCGACGAGCGACAGTTTGGAGGAAATCGTCGTTTCCGGCGACCGGCTCGACGTGATGCAAACCCAGCCAGTGGATTCGGTGTTCGGTTTCGCCAAGACCGTGCTGGAAACGCCGCGCTCGCTCACGACCATCACCAGCGACCTCTTGAACAAGACGATCATCACCGGCATCAACGATTTGGTCGCGTTGACACCGGGGTCCTTTACGCAGTCCTTCTTCGGCGTCGCCGGGTCTCTCGACGTCCGCGGTACCGCGGGCGAGAACTATTTTCGCGGCGTCAGGCGCATCGACAATCCCGGCAACTACCCGACGCCCATCGGCGCCAGCGACAGTATCGACATCGTGCGCGGTCCCGCCTCCCCGATTTTCGGACCCTCGAAGGTCGGCGGTTACCTCAATTTCAATCCCAAGTTCAAAAAGGCGGTGGACGGCGACCAATCCGCGCCCACGGGAGAGTTCGAAGCGACCGGCGGCAGCTGGGGCAAAAAGATCCTACACGCCGAAGTCAGCGGGCCCACGACACTGTTCGACAAGCCATTGGGGTACTCGCTATATGCGGAGTCGGAGAATTCGGGCAGTTACTATCAAAACACACACACCAACCAAACCGTCGGCCAAGCATCCTTCGACCTGAAAATATCGGACACACTGCATGCTGAATTCGGTGCCATGTACCAGTACTTCAAGGGCAATCAGATCGCCGGCTGGAACCGTCTGACTCAACAATTGGTGGACAACGGCACGTACATCACCGGCTCCGCGCAATCGACCTATACGCCGGTCAACACCGGCCCGCCGCCTTACTTTCCTTGCGAACCGCAACCGGGTGCCGCGCAACCGATTGCCAATCAGTACGGATTGATCCCCCAGTCCACATCCGGCGTGGGCGCGGCCAACCTGAGCACGAGCTGCAACTTTCTGTTCAATCCCAATACCTTGACGCCCGCACAGATACAGGCGGCCTTGCAGTCGAATCCGAACCTGGCGCTCGCCAACTCGGGTACCGCGCACATCAACGGCAACCAAGTGCTGGTCGCTCCGGGCGATACACTGGGAGACAATCTCACCGACGTTTACTTCGATCTCATCGCCAATCTGGACAACGGCGTGAAGCTCGCCAACAAGAGTTTCTTCGAGTACCTGGACAACATCAATGAAAACGCATACGGCTTTTCGCAGTACGCCAAGACCTGGGCCTTCGAAGATCAGTTCAACGTGACGATGAAGCTTCCCTTGAACGACTGGCTGACCACGAATCTGGACTTCGGCCCCTCGGTGCGCTACCAGAACTTCGATTTCGGCGATGACTTCAACGGCGAATTCTTCGACCGCCGCGACATTACGCAGCTCAGTGGCCCACTCGATGCGCGGACGCTGGCGACGCGCGGTCAGGATCTATACACGGACCACATACGGGGAGATTACACGGATTTGGGTGTGGCGTTCCTGGCGGACACGGCCATCTTTCAGAAGCTTAATTTGTTGACCGGCATTCGTGGCGACTACTTCGACATGAAGTCCCGTCAGTTGAATGACTCAGCCCCGTCCCCCGGATTTGGATTTGCGGGAGAGCGCGCCTCCGGGAAAAAGGGTGCATTCTCCTACTCCGCGAGCTTGTCGTACGATATGCCGGCGCACATCGTTCCGTATGTCACTTACGCCAAGCAAGTCAACATCCTCACCGGCGAGGGTGGCGATATCGATACGGACACGTTGGCAAAAGGCAACGCGGTGGCAGCCTCCACTCTCAAGGAAGTGGGCATCAAGACCAACCAGCTCGACGGGCATCTGTTTGCTGCGGTGGATTTCTTCATTCAGGAACGGACCGACTTCGCCGCGCAGGATGAAGTGAGCAACAATACCACGCAGGCGAAGGGCGTCGAGTTTGAAACCCGCTATGTCGTAAACCCGGAGGTGACCGTCACCGGCGCGTTTACCAGCATGTCGGTATATAACTTGTCGGCGGCGTCGAGCGGCGAGCAGTTCACCTTCCTCGGGGCCGGCGATCTACAGGGTGTGAACCCCGCCTTGATGTATGGCGGAGCGGTGGGTGGCGATGTTCAGGTCAACCCCAACGGGAGTCTGAAAGCTGGGTTGCCCAAAACTTTGTACAGCGTCAACGTTTATCTCAGCGCCGATCCATGGGTGCAGGGCTTGAGCGGATCGGTGGCGGTCACGCACTCGGCGTTTGCCTATTCGGGGTTCTCGGAGGCCGTCAAGCTGCCGGCCTATACGCTGGTGAACGCAGGATTGCGTTTCGAGCGCGGAAAGTGGGCGGTCAATGCCCAGGTCAAGAACCTTACCGATGCGCGCTACTTCCGTTCGAACTTTCCCGACCTGTTCGGCAGTTCGGTGGTGCTGCCCGAACTGCCGCGCAACTACGTTTTGTCCGGAACCTTCAAGTTCTAGGTTGGACAAATGTTGAGGCCTTGTGGCACGGGTGCCGTCCGGTGCCCGTCGCCACCGGTGGTCGAGGTTTACAGCAAGGATAGGCAATGCTGCGCAGAGTGATCGTCCCGCTGCTGCTCTTTGTTACCGTAGGCTGCGCGACAGAGACGGCGCCTGCGACCGGCGGGCCGAAGCCGGTCGAAGTCAAAGTCGTCGTGGTCACCATGTTCGAGATCGGCGCGGACAGCGGCGACGCCGCGGGTGAATTCCAGCTCTGGCATGAACGGCAGAAGCTTGACGTGCGCTATCCGTTCGCGCATCACCATGATCTTTTCTTCAATCCGAAGACCGGCGTTCTCGGCATGGTCACCGGGGAGGGCAACGTCAACTCGGCGAGCGCCGTGATGGAGCTCGGCATGGATCCGCGTTTCGATCTCTCGCATGCCTACTGGCTGGTTGCCGGCATTGCCGGCGTCGATCCCGAACATGCGTCGATAGGTTCCGCCGCCTGGGCCGAATATCTCGTGGACGGCGATCTTGCGCATGAGATCGATGCGCGCGAGATTCCGGCCGATTGGCCCACAGGCTACTTTGCGCGCAACACGCGCAGGCCCTATGACCCGAATAAGCCGCCGCCGACGGGCGAGATGCTGAAGTTGAATCCGCGGCTCACGGAATGGGCCTATCAGTTGACCCGCGGCATCCGACTCGAGGACAGCCAGGAACTGAAGGAAGCGCGTTCCCATTTCATTGGGTACCCTAATGCGCAGAAGCCGCCGTTTGTGCTCAAGGGCGACACCCTGTCCGCATCGACGTTCTGGCACGGCAAGATTCTCAACGAGTGGGCCAATCGTTGGGTGGAGTACTGGACCGACGGCAAAGGCCAATTCGTGACGTCGGCGATGGAGGATACGGGCACGTTTCAGTCGATCACCTATCTGCATCCCACCGGCAAGGTCAACAAGGACCGGGTCATGGTGTTGCGTACGGCCAGCAACTATACGATGCCGCCGCCGGGCATGAGCGCGGCAGAGCACCTGCTCAAGGAGAACACGGGGTATGCCGGCCTCAACGCATCCGTGGAGGCGGCCTACCGCGTCGGCTCGACGGTGGTCGACGAGATCGTCGGCCGGTGGACCGTGTTCCGCGACCACACGCCGTGACCAACCATACGCCGTGACTTAAGTGAGCGCATCCGAGGAGCAGGTCACCGACCTGATCTATGGTCTCGACGTCCGTCCGCCGCTGCGCGAAACGCTGTTCGTAGCGCTGCAGCACGTATTCGCGATATTCGTGGGCATGATCACCCCGCCGCTGCTGATCGCCGGTGCGCTCAAGCTCGGCAGCGCCGATACGGCGTATCTCGTGAGCATGTCGCTGTTCGTCTCCGGCGCCGCGACCATCCTGCAAACCTCGCGGCTGGGCCCGATCGGCTCCGGACTGCTCAGCATCCAAGGTACGAGCTTCACGTTCATCGCACCCGTCATCTCGGTCGCCGGGGTTGCCATGGCGGCGGGTTCGAGCGCGACGCAGGCGCTCGGCGGTGTTTTCGGCTTGTGCGCGGCAGGCGCCTTGGTGGTGGTGCTGGCCAGCCGCTTCATCAGACTTGCAAGTTCCATCATCACGCCCGTCGTTACGGGCACGGTCGTGACGCTGATCGGGTTGACGCTGATCGAGGTGGGAATGGTGAGCGTGGGCGGGGGCTACGGCGCACAGGCTGACGGCAGTTTCGGCAGCGCGCAGAACTTGGGATTGGCCGCGCTGGTGATGGTGGTCATCTTGGTATTCAGCAGCAGCCGATCGCCGCGTTTGCGCATGCTGTCCGTGGTTCTCGGCCTGCTTGCGGGGTATCTCGCCGCTCTGTTTCTGGGCCGCCTGCAGTTGGGCGCGATGCGCGACGCGCCCCTGCTCAACTTGCCTCTGCCGTTTCGATTCGGGTTCAGTTTCGAGCCCTCTGCGTTCCTGCCCTTTCTCTTCATGTACCTGATCACGGTGATGGAATCGATCGGTGACCTGACGGCCACGTCGACACTCAGCGGGCAACCGATCTCGGGTCCCCTCTACTTCAAGCGGCTGCAGGGTGGACTGCTCGCCGACGGAATCAATTCGCTGATCGGGGCCTGCCTAAACTCGTTTCCGAGCACGACGTTTGCACAGAACAACGGAGTCATTCAACTCACCGGCGTCGGCAGCCGCTATGTCGGCATCTTCATCGGCGGCATCTTGATGGTGCTCGGCTTGGTTCCGGCCGTGGGCGTGCTGGTTCAGGCGTTGCCTCCCTCGGCGCTGGGCGGCGCCACGCTGATACTCTTCGGCATGGTCGCGACCTCCGGCATCAAAATTCTATCGGGCGTGCAAATGAATCGCCGCAACGCCACCATTCTCGCCATGTCGCTGGGCTTGGGATTGGGCGTGAGCTTCGTGCCGCAGATCACGCAAGCGCTGCCCGCCGTGCTGCGCAATTCCCTCTCGTCGGGGATCGCGACCGGCGGGATGTGCGCCTTGGTGTTGAATATCGTACTGCCGGGCGATCGGCAATGAGCACGCTCTTGGTGCGGAACATTCACACGCTGGTCACCATGAATGCCGCGCGCGAAGAGTTGCACGACGCGGCCCTCTTGGTGCGTAACGGCGTGATCGAACTCGCCGGTCTCGCGGCTGACCTGCCGACGACGGCGGATGACGTGCTGGATCTCAGGGGGCGTCATCTGGTGATGCCGGGGCTGGTGAACACGCATCATCACTTCTACCAGACCCTGACTCGTGCTGTGCCGGCCGCGCAGAACTCGGATCTTTTCGGTTGGCTCAAGACTCTGTATCCGATCTGGGCGCGCCTGACGACGGAGGGCGTGCGCGCCAGCGCGCAGATGTGCGCGGCGGAATTGATTCTCTCCGGCTGTACCACGGCCAGCGATCATCTCTACATCTTTCCCAATGATGCGACGCTCGACGACGAAATTCGTGCGGTGCAGGAGATCGGCCTGCGATTTCACGCCAGCCGCGGCAGCATGAGCGTGGGCGAAGCCCAAGGTGGCTTGCCGCCCGACTCGGTGGTGGAGAAAGAGGCGGACATCCTTCGCGACAGCCAACGCCTGATCGAGACCTGGCATGACAATCGCCGCTACTCGATGACTCGGGTGACCCTCGCGCCGTGTTCACCGTTTTCCGTGTCGCCGGCGTTGATGCGCGAATCGGCGGCCCTTGCCCGCAGCTACCCTGGGGTGCGTCTGCACACGCATCTGGCCGAAAGTAAACCGGACGTCGAGTACAGCCTCTCGACCTTCGGCATGACACCGGGTGACTATGCCGAGTCGGTGGGCTGGCTGGGTGCGGACGTGTGGCATGCCCATGGCGTATGGCTGGACGATGACGCCATCGCACGGTTCGCGCGCAGCGGCACCGGCGTTGCTCACTGTCCGTGCAGCAACATGCGTCTGGCGAGCGGCTTTGCCCCCGTGCGCAAGCTGCGTCTGGCCGGCGTGCCCGTGGGGCTCGGCACCGACGGCGCGGCATCCAACGATGCGACCAACCTGTTTCAGGAAGCACGGCAGGCCTGCTTGTCCGCGCGCATACGGGATCTCGATGCGGGGGCAATGACGGCGCGCCAGGCACTCGAAATGGCGACTCTCGGCGGAGCGCGCGTGTTGGGTCGGGATGACATCGGCTACCTGGCGCCGGGGATGGCGGCCGATTTCATTTGCATCGATCTGGATCAACCGTCGCTTGCAGGTGCCGCGCACGATCCGGTAGCCGCGCTGGTGCTCTGCGACGTCGGCAGCGTGGCCTACAGTTTCATCAACGGGCGCCGCGTGATTGATCAGGGACGGTTGACCAGTGCGGAGCTTCCACGCTTGATCGAAGCCGTGAATCGACTATCCGCCGCCATGGTGCAGCCGTGAACCCGGCGCACACAGGTGAATCAGGTGCGCCAGGCTCGAACTCAATACCCGAGTTGCCCGTCATCGACCTCAGTGCCTTCCCGCAGGGCCCGCACCAACGTGCCGCGACCGCCGCAGCGGTGGAGCACGCGCTGACGCAAAGCGGCTTCATGTATGTGACCGGGCATGGTGTCGATGCCACTCTCTTGGAGCGGGCCTTCGCCGCCATGCGGCAGTTCTTCGGCCAGGAGCGGGAGTTCAAGAGCGGCTACGCATACACCGATATCGATGCCAACTTCGGCTATCAAGGCACGGAGGTCGAACGTCTCGATCCTGGCAGCATGCCGGACTTGAAAGAGTCGTTCACGATGCGCAATGCCTTGCAGCGCGCGGATCAGATTGCGCGCTGGCCGCCCGGCGACTTCCGCGATATCGCGCTTGCGCTCTACGCCGCCGCAATCGGTGCTGCATACCGGGTAATGGAAGTGCTGGCGGCCTGCCTCGCGCTGCCGCCTGATTATTTCGCGCTGCGGCACCGCGGCGAGAACGTCACATTGCGCTTTTTGCACTACCCGGCGGGCATGCACGTGCGTTCGAGCGCACAGCTCGGTGCCGGCGCTCACACGGACTACGGCTCGATCACGCTGCTGTTCCAAGACGAGGTCGGCGGTCTGGAGTTGCTTGGGCAGGACGGCCAATGGCTGCCTGCACCGCCGTTGCACGGCGCCGCCGTGATCAATACCGGCGACTTGATGGAACGCTGGACCAACGGGTGTTTTCGCTCCACCGTTCATCGCGTACGGCCGATCAGCGGCAACCGGGATCGTTACTCCATCGCGCTGTTCGTCGATCCTGATGCCGCAGTGGAGGTCGAATGCTTCGAGAGTTGCGTCAGCGCCGAGCGGCCGCTGCGTTATTCCCGAATCACCGCGGGCGAACACATCCGCCAGAAAATTGCTGCAACTCACGAAGGCACGGAATGACGACGCGACTATTGCCGATGCTTGGATTTTGGCCGGGGCTCATGTTTCTGGTGCTGGCCTGCACTGCATCCGCCGCGGAGGCGCCCGCCGCTCCCACTCATTACAAGCCTGGCGACATCATCGTGATCCTCGGCGCCGTGCCGCAGGAGATCACGGTTTTCAGCGCTGCGATGGGCAACCCGCCGAAGCAAATGCTGTGGGGCATTCCGTACTACCGCGGCAAGCTCGCGGGTAAGAGTGTCGTGGTGGCCATCACCGGCATCGGTAAGACCTATACCGGCATGACGACGACGCTTTTTATTACGGAGTTCAAGCCTCGACTGGTGCTGATGAGCGGCACCGGCGCGCGCATCAATCCCGAACTCCGCACCGGTGATGTCATCGTGGCGACCACGACCTATGAGCATGACTACGGCAGCCTCACGTCCAAAGGCATGGTATACCGGCCGATGAACAGCCCGGACGATGGCAAGGAGGTCGAGAACGCGTTCTCGCCGCCGCAGTCGCTGCTGTCCAAAGCAGACGCCGCCATATTGAGCTACCACGGACCGGAGGTCACTGCGAACGGCGACACCTATAGCGTCAAGGCGCGCCGCGGCGTGGTGTCATCGTCGGATTTGTTCGGCGTTACGCAGCAGCGCATCGATCAGCTGCGCAGCCTGTTTCACACGGACATTATGGAAATGGAATCAGCACCGTTGGGGCATGTTTGCGAAACGCTGGGCGTGCCCTATCTCATCGTGCGCGCCGGCAGTAATGTCGCTCAGGAAGCGCCCAACGACGACTATCTTCGGCTCGGACCGATCGCGGCGCGCGAGGCGGCCAAGTTCACGCTGCATCTGCTCGGCTATCTGTGAGTTGCCGACCAGGCGCGCGTCGCGGTACTACGGCACGGTAACAGTATTTAAGGATCTCTACGGAAACCTGCAGTTCCGACGTAAACCTTACCCTCCCAAACCGCGACGCCGCGATTCACTCGGGCAACCGATGAATTGCCCATGGAGAAGTCCAATCGCACATGCGGATCGAATGTCCAGAGAATCTTGCCGTTGGAGGCGTCAATGGCGCGCAGACAATACGTAAACAAGAGCAAGATGCCTGTCGTATCATCTGCGACGAGGCATGAGCGATACATTGCCTGCGGAGAACAACGATGCCTTTGGGTCCCTTGGACAAGATTTTCATCTCGGCGGATTCGCTGTTGCGCGATTCAATCGAGCTCGGCCTGCAAGTTGTTCGCAGCGGTTTCAAGCCGACTTTCCTGGTTGGAATCTGGCGCGGCGGTGCGCCGATCGGCATCGCAGTCCAGGAGATACTCGAGTACAATGGCATCGAGTGCGATCACGTTTCCATCAGAACCTCGTCGTACACAGGGATCGACCAGCAGAGTCGCACCGTTCGGGTGCACGCCATCGATTACCTGGTATCGGTGCTCAACGCCGAAGATTCTCTACTGCTGATCGACGACGTGTTCGATTCGGGGCGCAGCCTCGAGGCGGTCATCGCCGAACTGCGCCGGCGTTGCCGGCGCAACCTGCCGGAGCAGATCCGGGTCGCGACCGTGTACTACAAGCCGGCCCGCAATCGCAGCAATTTGACGCCGGACTACCATGTTCGTGCAACCGATCAATGGCTGGTCTTCCCGCATGAGATGAATGGCCTCACCCGCGAGGAGATCCTGGCGAATAAGCCGGTGGACGAGACCTTCTTTACGGCGCGCGGGGATCCGGGCTAGGGCGCTTGCGGGACTTCCGATGCTCCGGCGATCGGCGCGCTCGTGCTATTCGTGCCCTGGGGCGGCGTCCAGTGATGCCTCATACCGCTTGCGCAACGTGCTGCTGGAGGCGCTCGAGATAGGCGCCGCGCCGCGCGTCGTCTAGCCAGGCCACTTCGAAGCCGTTGCGCACCAACTGCACCAGTTCATCCTTGCTCAGACCGCCTTCCTCGTGCAGCGCCCGCAAGTTTTCATTCATGTAGGCGCGGAAATACGCGGGGTCGTCCGAGTTGACGGTGGCGCGCATGCCGAGCTCGAGCATGCGGCGAATGTGGCTGGCGGTGAGATCCTGAGTGCAGAAGCGGTTGGAGACGGGGCAGACGGTGAGGCCGAGCCCGCGTTCCTTGATCACTGCGCAGAGGGCGGGATCCTCGAGTGAGTTCACGCCGTGATCGATGCGATCCACGCGGATGTCGTGAAGCACCTGGCCGATATGGACCAACGTGTTCTTCTGGTTCACGTCGCAGTGCATGGTGAGCTTAAGGCCTTCGATTCGGGCGCGAGCGAAGACGTCGGCGAATTTGACCGGTGGGTTGTCCTTCTCGTCCGAATCCAATCCAACGCCGATGAGCCAGTGCTTATAGGGCAGCGCCTGCAGCAGGGTCTGCATGGCGGATTCGGCGCTCATGTCGCGCAGAAAGCACAGGATCAGCTGGGTCTCGACGCCGAGGTCGGCGGCGGCCTTCTCCTGCGCGCGGCGGATGCCGCGGATGACCGTGTCGAAGGGGACGCCGCGCGAGGTGTGCGCCTGCGGGTCGAAGAACATTTCAGCGTAAACGATGTTCTGTTCCCGGGCCTTGAGCAGATAGCGCCAGGTGAGCTCGAAGAAGTCCATTTCGTCCTTGAGGACGCTCATGCCCTTGTAGTAGATGGCGAGAAACGAGGGCAGATCATGGAAATCATAAGCGCGCAGCAGCGCCTCGGGCGAATTATAGGGCAGCGCGATGCCGTTCTTGTGCGCCAACGCGAAGCTCAAGTCCGGCTCCAATGTGCCTTCGAGGTGCACGTGCAGCTCGGCCTTGGGCATGCTGTCGATGAAAGTGCTCATGATTCTGGTCCTTCAATGGGCTACGCTGTGGGTGGAGTTTAGAGCCGTTGCGGAGGGGATGCCATTGAAGAGTACGACCGGCACGATGCGCGCGTGCGTCGCTGCCTTGAACCTTGCGCTCTGCGCCATCGGCGTGCTCGCACCCGGGTCATCGCTAGCCGTACCGGAGCCGGGGGAGGCGGCGGTGCAGCCCGCGCTGATGCCGGCGCCGGCCGCGCCCATCCCTGTCAAAGTCGTGGTGGTGTCGATGTACCAGATCGGCAAGCTGACCGAGGACAAACCCGGCGAGGCGCACCTGTGGGTGGAGCGGCAGAAGTTGAATCGGGTGCTGCCGTTTCCGCTCGGCGAGTATGAACTGCGCATGAACGACGCCGGACTGCTGCTGATCTGTACGGGCGGCGGCGTGACCAATTCAAGTACGTCCATCATGGCGCTCGGCCTGGATCCGCGATTCGACCTCTCGCACGCCTATTGGATCGTCGCCGGTATTGCCGGCGGCGATCCGCTCGATGTGTCGTTGGGCACTGCGGCATGGGCAAAGCATGTGGTCGACGGCGATCTGCTCTACGAGATCGATGCGCGCGAGATTCCCGCCGATTGGCCCTATGGCATGCTGCCGCTCGGCGCCAAGAAGCCTAACGACATCGCCAACGGTTGGACGGTTGACACGATTCACTACGCTCTCAATGCAGCTCTGGTGGACTGGGCCTATTCGATTACCAAGGACCATCCCATCGCAGATACCCCGGCCATTGCGGAATTTCGCAAGCAATTCGCGGGTTACCCGGCCGCGACCCGGCCGCCCTTCGTGACCATTGGAGACTCTCTCTCCTCCAGCAAGTACTGGCATGGCGAACACATGAATCAGTGGGCCAACGACTGGGTCAAATTGCAGGCGGGCAAGGATGCCAATTTCATGATGGCCAATATGGAAGACAGCGGCACCATGACGGCGCTGCGGCGCCTGTCGCGGGCAGGGCGGGTGGATCTGAAACGCGTATTGGTGCTGAGAACCGCCAGCAATTATTCCATGGCGCCGCCGGGCAAGAGCACGGCGTGGAGCACCACGGCGGAGTATCCCGACGAAGGCAAGCCGGCGATCGAAGCGGTCTACCAGGTCGGCAATCGCGTGGTGCAGGAGTTGATCAAGGGCTGGTCCCGCTACCGCAACGTGATACCCGGCGATTGAACGGTGCGACGATCGACGCCAGCCAGTCATATTTGCGAAATACAAAGTCAGGGGAGCAGGCATACCCGGTAGTGCTTGCAGAGGAAGCCATAGCTCACGGGTTTGGCGTCGCTCAAGCTCGCCCAGCCCTTTTTCTGGAATTGCTGCGCGAAGGCGGCGATGCGTTCGTCGTAGCCGGCCAGCAGGCGCTGCTTGGTGGGCTCGTCGAGAAATGAGTATTGCAAGGAATTGCGGCCGAGCTTGACGATTTCTTCCCAGGACAAATTGAACTCTTTAACGGCGACGAAGAATTCGTCGCTCATGTTCGAGTCCCACATGCCGCGGTCGTCCGTCGACAAGGCGACGGGTATACCGGTCCGAAGATATTCCGGGAAGGGATGTTGGGAATAGCTGCTGACGTACTCGAGCAGCAGGTTGCTGATCAGATTGATCTCGACCATGTAGGGGCCGAAGCGCATCTTGATCATCGTGTCCGGATCGGTGATGAGATTGACGCCATGGCCGATGCGTTGCGCACCCAGCAGCAGGGTATCGCGCACGTGGTAGTTGGGTTCATCGTTCTCGCCCGCGTGGATCGACAGGTTGATGTCGGGATACTTGTGGCGCAGCTCGCGCAGCACGGGAAGAAAACGCAGCGGATAGCCCTTCTCGTTGTCCTCCCGCCCCACCATGTTCACCCCGACATAGAGGTCGCGATAGCGATCCGTGATCGCGTAGAGATCGCGCAGCCGCTGCTCGGCATCGGGGGTAAAGCGCAGCAGCGCGTTCTGGAAGCGGACCTCGACGCCCGTGGCTTTCGCCGGCGCCGAGGCCAGCAGCTGGCGGAAGATGGCGACGACTTCGTCGACGCTGTACGGTGATCCGTCGGGCTTCAGCGCGCCTTCGACGCCTTGCTGGGTCTCGAGGTAGACCACGCCTTCCTGGCCGAACGCCTGCATGTTGCGCAGCAGGATGTCGCAGATCAGATAGGGATTCCGGAGCATCTCGTCGATGCGGTCCCAGATCGCGTCAAAGAACTCATCGCGCCCTTCATACGGCTGATCGAGGCGCATGCTGTTGAGCCAAGCCCCTTTCTCGCGGGCATCCAGGTCCTGTAAGCGCTTGAATTCGGACTTGCCGCACTCATCGAGCTTCCCATAAGTGCTGGCCTGGATGTCCTTGAAGAGGAGCAGCGCCTTGTCCAGGCCGAACTCGTTGTGCCCGTAGGGGGCGCAGTTCCCGATGCGCACGCGGGTGTAATAAATGTAGCCCCGCTTCTCCTCGGCCATGGCCGCGTCCCAGAACCATTCCGAGCGCACGGCGCCGGACAGGTGATTGTGCAGATCTCCGCCCTTCGGCATCGCATAGAGAAATCGATACAGCTGCAGGGGAGTGGCCGTCTTCTTGACTTCCTCGAACCAAGGTTCCGCGGCATGCGCGCGCTGTTGGAGCCCGAGTCCGAGAAGACACAACAAGAAACTTAAGGTTACAGGGCGGCCGGGCATGCTTGATTTCTCGAGAATGTTTGGGTTGGAAAGATATCAGTGCGGAAAAATGTCAGTGAATGTTTGGGCATTGTTCGAGGGCCTGGGATTGAAGCTGCCGCCCATGAACACCAATTCCTTCGCGAGGCTGCTGAACTTCGGATCCGGTCGGGCCGCGAGCACCCGGTTGGTCGAGGGACCCGCGGCGATGAGGGTCAACGCGGCATGCCGGATGTTGGCGTGTCCGATGTTCATAGGTCCTTGGGCGAATCCGCGCCGAGCAGCTGGGCCAGTGCGCCCGCGACAGCGGCGGTCGCACGGCGCAGGTCCTCGAGCCGCAGGCATTCGTCGGCGCCATGGCCATTGGCTTCCTTGAGCGTGCGTGGGCCTGCTCCGTAGAGAACGGTGGGTATGCCGGCCGCGGCGTAGTGGCGGGCGTCGGTGTACAGCGGCACGCCATGTTCGGCGATCGTTGTGCCGAAGAACTGCGCGCCGCTTTGCTGGAGCGCCCGGGTCAGTCTGTCGGCGCCGGGCAAAGGGACCAGCGGCAAGGCCAGCAGGATGCGGCGGATGTCTATGCTGATGCCGGGACAGCGTGCGGCGGAGCTTTCGAGCAGCTCACGCAACTCCGTTTCCGCGGCTGCCGGCGATTCTTCCGGAATGATGCGCCGGTCGATGCGGAAACTGACGCGGTCGGGCACCACATTGGTATTGATGCCGCCGTTGATCAAGCCCACGTTGAGCGTTGGATGGGTGATGCCCGGAATTTGCGAGCGACGGCCTCTGAGCATTTCCCGCGAGGCATACAGATCGGTCAGAACTCGGGTCGCGGCGGCCAGAGCGTCAACGCCGGACTCGGGCATGGCCGCGTGACCCTGCCGGCCGCGAAGGGTCACTTCCAAGTGCAGGCAGCCGTTGTGCGCGGTCGTGACCGCATACGAGAAACCGGCGCCGATGGCGTAATCCGGTTTGCTCAGGCCCTGCTCCAGGAGCCAGCGCGGACCGATGTCGCCGCCCGTTTCCTCGTCGTAGGTGAGGTGCAGTTCGACGCTGCCCTGGAGCTCAAGACCCTGCGCGGCGAGGGCCTGCAATGCCAGCAAGGCATAGGCGTAGGTGGCAAAGTCGGATTTGCTGACGGCGACCCCACGGCCGTACATCACGGGGCCATGGGTAGCGTCCTCGACGACCGTTGCGCCGTAAGGATCATGCGTCCAGCCGAGTCCGGGCGGGACCACGTCGCCATGCGCGTTGAGAGCGATGCAGGGCCCGTTCTCGCCAAAGCGGTGCCGCACCAGCAAGTTGCTGGCCGAGATCATTCCCACCGCATCGGTGCCGGACTTCGGCACGGCGAAGGCCTGCACGGAAAAGCCGAGATCACGCAGCCACTGCGCGGCGGCGGCCGCATGCGGCGCGCAGTCGCCCGGCGGGTTGTCCGTCGGCATCTTCACCATGGCGGCGAGGAATGCGCACTCCGCGGTGAAGTGCTGGTCCACCCAGTCGCGAATGAAATCGGTGTGCGCGGTTTGCGGAGCGGACGAATTCTTCATATGGTGATCCCGACATGCTGCAAAAAATCCCGGAAAACCTGCGCGGCGACTTCGGCGTCGTCCGCGCTCATGGTCTCCATCGGGTGATGGCTGATGCCGCCGTTGCCGCAGCGTACGAATAGCATGCCGATGTCGGTGAGACTCGCCATCATCATGGCGTCATGACCGGCGCCGCTCGGCAGGCGCCGGGCGCCGGCACCGGTGACTCGCTGCACGCTCGCGCTCCATGCCTCCTGCAGCGCCGGAGCGCAGGGTACGCCGGCTGCCTCAACCACTGGGCGCTGTTCGACCCGGACACCGCGCCGGGTTGCGATTTTCTCGATCTCGGCCCTTACGTCCGCAGCCGCCGCGTCGCGCAACGCGTCGCTGCCGGAGCGGATGTCGATGCTGAATTCACATCGGCCGGGAATCACGTTGATGGCGCCGCCGGGCACCTCCAGCTTGCCCACCGTGCCCACCAATCCAGGTTCGCTGCTGCAACGTCGCTCGACGGCGAGCACCATTTCAGCCGCGGCGGCGGCAGCGTCGCGGCGCAGCGGCATGGGCACCGTACCGGCGTGTCCGGACAGGCCTTCGACCGTCACGATGCTGCGGACGCAGCCGGCGATACTCGTGACCACGCCCACTGCTGCGCCGGCATCGAGCAGCACGGGACCTTGCTCGATGTGTACTTCGACGAAGCTCAAAACTTGGGTACGGTCGCGGGCGATCGCGGCGATGGCCGCAGGGTCATTGCCCGCGGCGAGAATGGCCTCGCGCATCGAAATGCCGTGCTCGTCGATGCTGTCGAGTGCTTGCAGGTCGAAGCGCCCCGCCACGGCGCGGCTGCCGAGAAATGTCGATTTGAAGCGCACGCCTTCTTCCTCGGCAAACGCGATGATCTCCAGCGAATAGGGCAGCTTCGATCCGGCGCGGCGCAGCGAGCCGGCGACGGCTATGGGCAACAGGATGCCGAGCCGTCCGTCGAACTTCCCGGCGTTGATGACGGTATCGTAGTGAGAGCCCGTCAACAGGCGCTTAGGCGTGCTCCCGTCGCCGGGCAGAACGCCGACCACATTGCCCACGGCATCGATGTGCACGGCGAGTCCCGCAGCCAGCATGAAGTCGCGGATCCGGGCGGCCGTGGCGAGATGAGCGGGAGTGAGGTAGGAGCACCGGAGCATGCCCGGCGTTTCGCTGAATTGCGCCAGATCCTCGGCCATGGCGATGATCGCGTCGCCAACGGTGTCGTCGACCAGATCGGCGAGACGGAAACGCGCGATGCGGCAGATTTCATTCAGTGCGACGCGGCGTTCCACGGCCGATTCGTGAGTCATCCGCTGTTGCAGGGTCGCGATGACGCTCTCCGGCGAGTATCCTTTGACCGCCAGCACGAAGGGAAAGGCGAAGCGGCCGGCATACGCCGAGTTCAGCGACTGCAGCAACTCGTATTGTTCGCGCGTGCAAGAGGACAGCCCCGCTTCTCTTTGTTCGCTGGTCGACGCCGACGTCAAGTCCCCGCGAATTGCAGCGCGCCCGGCAAGCTCAGGATGTGCGCGTATCAGCGCCAATTGCAGCGCCTCGTCGGCCTGCATCACGGCATCGCACATGGCTTGATGCAAGGCGACGCCGCTCGCGAACGGCCGCGACACGGCGACTCGTTCCGGAACCCAGGGGGAGTGTTCGAAGATGGTCGCCAGAGCGGCGACGAAATCCTGCGCGGGAAGCGCATTGAGTTGCCGTAGGCGGATCATGTAGCGCTGTGCGCGTCCGTACGAGGGCTGTGCTCGTCCGTGCGGGGGCGGAACGGATGGGTGGCGATCCAATGCCTGGCTATGTCGATACGCCGGCAGATCCACACGCGCTCGTGCCCGCCGACGTAGTCGAGAAATCGCTCGAGCGCCGCGATGCGCCCCGGGCGGCCGCAGAGCCGCGCGTGCAGGCCTATCGACAGCATCTTGGGGCGGTCCTGCCCCTGGGGATCACCTTCGCGATACAAGGTGTCGAACGAGTCCTTCAGGTAGTCGAAGAACTGCGTGCCTGAATTGAATCCTTGCAGGGCGGCGAAGCGCATGTCGTTCGTGTCGAGCGCGTAGGGTACGACCAGGTGCGGCACGGGCGCGCCGGCGCCGGAACCTTCCGTCCAATAGGGCAGATCATCCGCGTAGGAATCGGAGTCGTAGAGAAAGCCGCCATGCTCGACGACCAGGCGGCGCGTATTGGGGCTGTCGCGCCCCGTGTACCAACCCAACGGCGCAGCGCCGGTCAACTGTTTCAGGATGGCGACCGCCTCGGCCATGTGCTCGCGTTCGATGTTTTCGTCCACTTGCTGATAACTGATCCAGCGCAAGCCATGCGCCGCAATCTCGTGACCGAGATCGAGGTATGCCGCCACCGCCTCGGGGTGCCTCTCAAGCGCGCGCGCGACGCCGAATATCGTCAGCGGCAGATCGCGCTGCTCGAAGGCACGCAACACGCGCCAGAGTCCCGCGCGCGAGCCGTATTCGAAGAGCGTCTCCATGCTCATGTGGCGCATCGGAAATGCGGCCGCGCCGATGATCTCCGAGAGGAAGGTTTCAGAGGCCGGATCTCCGTCCAGCACACAGTTCTCGGCGCCTTCTTCATGATTGAGCACGAACTGCAGCGCGATCCGCGCGCCGTTGGGCCAGCGCGGATGCGGAGGACGGCGGCCATAGCCGCGCAGATCGCGGGGGTATGTCATTGACGGACCCCGAATACCGTGCGCAGATCGACTCCGGTCTCGCTGCGCTCCTCGAGCATGAGATCCTCGTAGAGATGATCCAAATGCTGGGTCATCAGCTTGATGGCGGCGCGCTCGCGCCGCTCCAGGGTCGCGGTCAGTTCACGATGCGCATCCGGCGGGCAGGGCGAGGCGCCCGGCGCCTGGTACACGGCGATGATGAGCGACGATCGCGACACGAGGTCGCGCAGAAGTTCGAGCAGGATGTTGTTGCCCGCGGCCTCCGCCAGCAGTAGGTGAAACTCGCCGGAGAGCTTCAACATCGCACGACGATTGCTGTTGCGCCACGCCTCCTCTTCGCGGGATAGGTGATCCTGAAGGCGTTTCACGTCCTTCCGCGCAGCGGTCTTGATGAACATCTCGACGACGTGGGCTTCGATGACGCGGCGCGCGGTGAAAACTTCGCGCGCCTCCCGCACCGAGGGCTTCGACACCATGGCGCCGCGGTTGCGCATCAGAGTCACGACGCGTTCATGTGCCAAGCGCTGCAGTACCTGCCGCAACCGCGTCCTGCCGAGACCGAATATCTCGCAGAGTTCGCCCTCCACAAGCCTGGTCTCGGGCGGCAGGCTGTGATCCATGATGGCGCTCCAAATGCGCTCGTGCACTTCGGCGGTGTCGACTGCTTTCGTCGTTGCCCCGGCGATGGCCAGCGGCGGTCTCAGGGCACGGGGCGGACGCCTCGGCTGCACGCCATTCGATGCTTTCTTCATGGGGAAACCCGTTCCGTGTACGTTGGAGCCCGAATGGCAGCCGGGCCGCCGTGAACCTGGCGGCCGAGAATGTAAGTGGCCTTGATCGCCCGGTCGTCGCCGAGCGTCATCAGAATGCGCAGCACGTCGCTGAGTGAGCGTGCGGCCGCCGTGCGCCGCGCAATGAGTTCGGTCGACTGAAGATCGAGCACGATGAAATCGGCCTCTCTGCCCAAGTCGAGCGTGCCGATGCGGTCCTCGAGCTTGAGGCAACGCGCGGCACCCAGTGTGGCGAGATAGAACGCGCGCAGCGGATGCAGGTCCTGGCCTTGCAGGCGGGCGACCTTGCGGGCCTCATCGAGGGTGCGCAGCATGCTGAAACTGCTGCCGCCGCCGACATCGGTGGCGGTCGAGAAGCGCATGCCGGCCGCGTCGGTGGCGGCGATGTCGAACAGTCCGCTGCCCAAATACAGGTTGGAGGTTGGGCAGAAGGCCGCCGCCGCACCGCTTTGCGCCATGCGCCGGCGGTCGTCCGCGTCCAGATGAATGCAATGGGCATAGACGGCACGGTCGCGCAGCAGCCCGTAGTGATCGTAGACATCCAAGTAACTGCGCGCGGCCGGAAAGAGGCTGCGAACCCAGGCGATTTCGTCGTGATTCTCCGCCAGATGACTGTGGATGAAGGCATCGGGGAAGTCGCGCGCGAGTTCGCCCGCCACCCGTAGCTGCGCGTCCGACGAGGTGGGCGCAAAACGCGGCGTGATGGCATAGTGGAGCCGCCCCCGACCGTGCCAACGTTCCAATAACGCGCGCGACTCGCTGCGGCCACGCGCCGGTGAATCGCAAAGATCCTGCGGAGCGTTGCGATCCATCAGCACTTTGCCGGCGATCATGCGGAGCTGACGCCGGTCGGCGGCCTCGAAGAAGGCCTCGACCGACGCTGAGTGCACGGAACAAAACACCAGCGCGGTGGTGGTGCCGTTGCGGGCCAGCTCATCGAGGAAGAATTCCGCCACCTGCGCGGCATGCTGCGCGTCATGGAATCGCCGCTCTTCGACAAAGGTGTAATCTTGCAGCCAATCGAGCAGCTGGCGGCCTCCGGCGCCAATGACGTCCGATTGGACGTAGTGGGTGTGATTGTCGATGAATCCGGGCAACAACAGGTTGCGCCCATGGTCCGCGACCGCCGTGTCTCTCGGGATCTGAGCCAGGATGGATTCGGCAGGTCCTATGGCCGCGATGCGGCCGCCTTCCACGATCAATGCACCGTCGGACAAAAATCGATAGCTGTCGGCATGGGTCCCATCGCCCGGGTCTGCGATGAAACTCAGGATCTGGCCGCGGTGCACGGCGGGCCGAAACGCGTCAGTGAGGGGCGCCATGTCGAATCCAGTCCAGCAGTTGGTTGCGCTCCGCTTCGGTCATGCCCGTGAGGTTCCCGATGGGCATCGCCCGCGTGGCGACCTGCGGCTCGATCAGCCCGAGGTTCGTCAGAAGCCCTGCAGGTGAATCGAGCAGCACCCCTTTGGGCGCCGTCGCGAATCCGGGTTGGGTCGGTGCGGCGGCGTGACAAGGGGCGCAGCGATTCGCGACGACGCCTTGAATGTCGGCAAAATGTGCGGCCGTGCTCTCCGCTGTGGCGGTGGCGCTCGCGGCCGCCGACGGAGCGCGTTTCGGCGCCAGGGCGCCCGCGGTGGCGGCGACGACAATCAAGCCGAGAAGCGCCGGCCAGAATGGAGTTTTGCCGCCGCGTTCGTGGCGCTTGTGGCGCGCAACGAAGTACACCCGGATCAGCACGCCGGCAGCACACAAGGCGATCAATACCAGCCAGTTGTAGTGCGCGCCGAACGTCATCGCATAGTGGTTGCTGATCATGGTGAATAGCACGGGCAGGGTGAAGTAGGTGTTGTGCACCGAGCGCAACTTACCGCGCAAGCCGGCCTCAGGATCCGGATCGCGTCCTTCGCGTTTTGCCCGCACCATCTCGCGCTGCCCCGGGATGATGACGAAAAACACGTTCGCCACCATGATCGTGCCCAACATCGCGCCGAACTCGATGAAAGCGCCGCGCCCGCTGAAGAGGCGGCAAAGAGCAAAGGCCGCGGCACTGAAGAGGAGGGCTAGGACGGCAGCGAGCCAGGTGTCGCGTTGCTTGAGTACGCTTCGGCACAGCGCATCATAGATGAGCCAGCCGCCGACGATGACGGCTACGCCGATGGCGATGGCCGCAGGCTTGCTCAAGTGGGCGACGCGAGGGTCGATGAGATAAATCTCCGCCTGCGCGTAGTACAACAATCCGAGCAGGAAAAAACCGGATAGAAACGTGGAATAGGCTTCCCAATAAAACCAGTGCAGGGAGGCAGGCAAGACCTGCGGCGCGACGCGATACTTCTGCGCGTTGTAGAAGCCGCCTCCGTGCACGGCCCAGAGCTCGCCGCCGACGCCCTTGCGCGACAGCAGTTCATCCGTCGGCGGCAGCAGGTGGTTGTCGAGCCAGACGAAATAAAACGACGCGCCGATCCATGCGATGCCGGTGATCAAATGGACCCACCGGCCCAGCAGACTCAGCCAGTCGATGACATAAGCGCTCATGGTTGAGACTCACGCATCGGGATGAAAACTCTTGCCGAGTGATGCCGGTTGATTCAGCAGGATGGTCTTCTGATCGCGGCAGATGATGACGAGCACGATGATGGTCGCGGCATAGGGCAGCATGGACAGGATTTCGCCGGGTACGTTGAGTCCCATGCCCTGAGCGTGCAATTGCAAGATGGTCACGCCGCCGAACAAGTAGGCACCCAGCAGTACTCGCAGCGGCTTCCAGGTGGCGAATACCACCAGCGCCAGCGCAATCCAGCCGCGCCCTGCGCTCAACCCCTCCACCCACATGGGCGTCAGCGCCGTGGAGAGATAAGCTCCTGCGATGCCGCTGGCCGCACCGCCGAACAGCACTGCCAAATAACGCGTCAGCATCACGGGCTGTCCCAGGGCATGTGCGACCGCCGGGGACTCCCCGACCGCGCGTAGTTGCAGGCCGGCACGGGTGCGGTTGAGCACGCGATTCACGACGAAATACAACACGAGCGAGCCGTACACGGCCAGATCAAAACGGAACAGCAGGGGCCCCAGGATGGGGAGGTTGCTCAAGACCGGAATCGACACTGCGTGGATTCCTTCGATGGGTAGGCCCGTGAAGCGGCGTCCGGCAAAGGCGCTCAAACCCAACCCGAACAGGGTCAGCGCCAATCCGGTCGCGACTTGGTTGGTCTGTAGGGTCAACGTCAGCACGGCGAACAACAGTGCCATCAGCATGGATGCGCAAGCAGCCGCCAGGTAACCTGCGAACAGACTGCCGGTGCTGACGCCCACCGCAAAGGCGGCGAGGGCGCCCACGAGCATCATGCCTTCCACCCCCAGGTTCAAGACACCGGCGCGCTCGGCGACGAGCTCGCCCAGCGCGGCATAGATGAGGGGCGTGGCCGCGACGACCGTGCCGGTGAAGACGGCGGTGAGGAATTCCCCCGTCATGCGCGCGCGCCCCTGTTGCGCGAGCCGGGCTTCAGGCGAAAGCCGACGAACAGATCTGCGGCCAACAGATAAAACAGCAGCATGCCTTGGAAAAGGCCGGTCACGGCCGCCGGCAGCTGCAGCTCGAGCTGCACCGACTCGCCGCCCAAGTAGAGCAGCGACATGAGCAGCGCCGCGAGCACGATGCCGGCGGGATGCAGCCGGCCGACGAACGCCACGATGATGGCGGCAAAGCCATAGCCTGGCGAGATGTCGGCCTGCAATCGACCGATGGGACCCACGACTTCGCAAACGCCGGCGAGGCCGGCGGCGCCGCCGCTGATCAACAGGGCCAGCCATACATTGCGCCGTTCGCTGAAGCCCGCGTACGCGGCGGCGGCGGGCGCCTGTCCCGAAACCAGCATGCGGTAGCCCGCGAACATTTGGCTGGAGAACACCCAGGAGAGTGCGGCGAGCGCCAACATCAGCGGAAAGGCGATGGTGGCGCGCTGTCCGTCGGCAAGCAGCGGGAGAATGACGCGCTCATCGAAGGCCTTCGACTGAGGAAAGTTGAAGCCCTCGGGATCGCGCCAGGCGCCGTGCAACAAATAGGCGAGCAGCAACTGGGCGATGTACACCAGCATCAGGCTCACGAGAATTTCACTGGTATTGAAGCGAGTCCGCAGCACGGCGGGGATGGCGGCCCAGGCGGCGCCTCCCACGATCCCCGCGAGCAAGATGACAGGTATTGTCAGCCTGCCGAGTTCGGCGCCGAAGAACAGCGCCACGCCCCCGCCGCAAATGGCACCCAGCGTCAGCTGGCCTTCTGCGCCGATATTCCAAACGTTGGCCGAGAATCCCAACGCCAGTCCCAATGCGCACAGCGCAAGCGGTGTGGCTTTGAGCAGCAGCTCGCCCCACCCATAGATCGAATTCAGCGGCTGAACGAAAAACACGTAGAGCGCATTCACCGGCTCCTTGCCGAGAAAGGCGAAGATCACGAAACCCGTCGCCAGCATGGCCGCTGCGGCAATCAGCGGGGCCGCGATGCGCATTATGGCCGAGGGCGCCGCGCGTTTTTCGAGCCGCCACGGCAAGGGGCGCCACGCGAGGGGCCGCCGCAGGGGACGGCTGGGCAGTTCAAGCATGCGCGGCTCCCGGTGCGGCGGCTCCGGACGTGGCGCCCGCCATCAGCAGACCCACCGCTTCGACGTTCAATTGCGAGCGAGGCCGCGCCGCGGACAAGGCGCCCGCAGTCAGTACCGCGATTCGATCGCAGATCGTGAACAGCTCGTCGAGCTCTTCGGAAATCACCAGCAGCGCCGCGCCGGCGTCGCGCAGTGCGATCAGGGCATGATGGATCATTTGCGCGGCACCGACGTCCACTCCCCAGGTGGGCTGGGCGGCCAGCAGCACCTTGGGACCCAAGCGGATTTCGCGGCCCACGATGAATTTCTGCAGGTTGCCGCCGGACAGCCGCTCGGCCGCGGAGAGTTCGCCGGCGGCCTTGACATTGAATGCGGCGATGGTCGCGCGCGCCGCCGCGCGCGCCACTGAGTGCATAACCCACCCGCGCCGCACCATCCCCGCCCGCGAGCCGGTGAGCAAGGCATTGTCGGCAAGGGACATCGCCGGCACGGCGCCACGGCCCAAACGCTCTTCCGGGATGAAGCAGAGGCCCAGCGCACGGCGATCGGCGACGCCAAGGGTCTCGACGCATCGGCCGCAAAGATTGATCGACCCGTCATGAGCACCGACCGTTTCCCCGGACAGTGCGGCGAGCAGTTCCTTTTGACCATTGCCGGAGACGCCCGCGATACCGACGATTTCGCCGGCGCGAACATCGAGATCGACGTGGCGCAGGGCGACGCCGAAGGGATCGCCTGCGGCCATCGAAAAGTCACGCAGTTCGAGCCGAACTTCGCCGGTCTGACGCGGCTGCAAAGGCTGCTCGGACAAATCGGTGCCCACCATCAGCCGCGCGAGACTGGCGTTCGACTCCTCGCGTGGACGGGCTGTGCCGCTGACCCTCCCTGCGCGCAATACCGTGGCGTTGTCGCACAGGGTGCGAATCTCCTCGAGCTTGTGGCTGATGTACAGAATGCTCATGCCTTCGGCAGCGAGACGGCGCAAGGTGTCGAACAACTGCTTCACCGCCTGCGGCGTCAGAACGGAGGTCGGCTCATCCATGATCAGCAGCTTCGGGGACTGCAGCAGGCAGCGTACGATCTCGACGCGTTGCCGTTCGCCGACGGACATGCTGTGCACCAGCCGATGCGGATCGACGGGCAGACCGTAGCGATCAGCCACGCTGAGAATGCGCGGCGCCAAATCAGCGGGCGTCATCTTGTCGTCCAATGCGAGCGCGACGTTCTCCGCGACGCTCAAGGTCTCGAACAGCGCAAAATGTTGGAAGACCATGCCTATCCCTAGGCGTCGCGCCTGGGCAGGACTATGAATACTGACAGGATGGCCTTCCCATTCGATGGTGCCGGCGTCCGGCCGGGTGACGCCGTACACGATTTTCATCAGCGTGCTCTTGCCGGCGCCGTTCTCGCCCATCAGCGCATGGATTTCGCCGACCTCCGCGCGAAGGTCGACACGGTCGTTGGCGAGGACGGCTGGATAACGTTTGGTAATCCCACGCAGTACCAAACGAGGTTCGGGCGGTGAATGCCTCATGGGCTTGTGTGCCGCTCCGCGCCGCATGATTCACAAGACGCCCCGCAGGCGTGTTGCTCGAGGCGGGACGGCTCCGTGGTCATCGCGCCAGGGTGCCGCTCGAGGGATAGCTCTGTGGCTGTCGCGCCGGCGTGCCGCTGCAGCAGCTGGGCGGCGATCGCAATGGCAATGGCGGCGGGTAATTTGCTCGCGATGCCGTCGATGCCGATCGGGCAATTCAACTCGGAGAGGCGCTCGGTACCGATGCCGTCGCGGAGCAGCCGCGAGCGAAAGCGCGCTGACTTGCTGGCGGAACCGATGAGGCCCAACCACCCGGCGTCGCCGCGCGCGAGAATCAGTCGACACAGCTCATAGTCGAGCGCGTGATCATGGGTCAGCACCACGTAGTGGGCGCCGGGCGGAGCAGTGCCGACCAGGTCAGTGGGCGTGGTGCACGCCTGAGGGGTCACGCACTCCGGCAGCCCCAAGGGCAGCAGCCCGGGGCGCGAGTCCACCCAGGTGATGTCGAAGAGATCGAGCGGGGATAGCAGCTGTATCAATGCCTGGCCCACGTGACCGGCACCGAATACTGACAGCGGGAGGCGTTTCGGCCGCAATGTTTCCAGCAGCGTCAGGTTGCCGGTCGTGGAACGCCGCAGGGTCACGTTGCCGGCCATGGAACGCCGCAGCGTCAGGTTGCCGACCGCGGAATGCTGCAGGTCAAGACCTGCCGCGCCCAGGACCGATGGCAGCACGCGATGCGCCGCCACGCCGCCGCCCACGTCGGTGACGATCGAAACGCCGCCCGCGTCGCGCAGGCGGCGCGCGGCTTCCCGCAGCCATGGCAGATCGCCGCGAGTCAAACGCTCGAGCCACAGTTCCACCCGTCCGCCGCAGCATTGGCCGAGATCGGGCCCGAGAATCAAGTCATCGATGCGCACCGGCGCGGCGCCTGGGTGGCGGAGCAGTTCGCGCGCCGCTTGAATCGCCCGCCATTCCAACCGTCCGCCGCCGATGGTCCCCAGGGTGCTGTCGAGGTCGACCAACATGCTCGCACCGGGCTCGCGCGGCGCTGAGCCGCGCAGCGCCACCACCGTGACGCGTGTAACCGCTGCGTGTTTGGAAAGATATGCGCCCGCGGCTTCGACCCATTGGCCGGCCAGTGGCGGCAGCCAGGCGCCGGCGATGAATGATGGCTTGTGTGGTTGGAGGCGGGGCGAGCTCATAGGGCAAGCTCCATCATGATAGATGAACAGAACCTCATGCAGCGCGCTCCGAGCGATGCGCGTCGATGGCGCGCAGCACCGCCTCGGGGGTGGCGGGCGCAGTCAGGTTCGGCAGGCAGCCGCTCGGGCCACACGCCGCGCATGCATCACGGATGGCATGAAACACCGACAGGGCCAACATCAGAGGCGGCTCGCCGACCGCCTTGGATCGGAATATGGACTCTTCGGGATTCGGCGACCCCTGCAGCATTTCCACATGAGCCGCCGCGGGCCAGTCGCGCGCCGTGGGAATCTTGTAGGTCGACGGCGCGTGCGTGCGCAACTCGCCGGCGCTGTTCCAATACAGCTCTTCGGAGGTGAGCCACCCCACGCCCTGCAGAAAACCGCCTTCGATCTGGCCGAGATCGATGGCCGGATTCAGGGACGCGCCCACGTCGTGCAGAATGTCCACGCGCAGGAGCTGCGTTTCACCGGTGAGCGTATCCACCGCAACCTCGGCGACCGCCGCGCCGAAGGCGAAATAATAAAACGGCTTGCCCGACAGGGTTTGTTTGTTCCAGTGGATTTTCGGCGTGCGGTAAAAGCCCGTGGCCGACAGCGACACTCGCGCCTCGTGGGCATTGCGGGCGAGCGCGGCAAAGGGCAAGCGCTTAGACCCAACGTGCACGAACCCATCCGCAAAACGGATGTCCTCTGCCGCGACACCGTGGACCCCGCTCGCGAGTTCGGTGAGCCGCTCACGGATCTTCACCGCGGCTGCTTGCGCCGCCTTGCCGTTGAGATCCGAACCGGACGATGCGGCAGTGGCGGAAGTATTCGGCACCTTGCCGGTATCGGTGGCGGTAATGCGAATGGCGGACAGCGGCAATCCCAATTCGGTGGCGACCACCTGCGCCACTTTCACGTGCAGTCCCTGCCCCATCTCGGTGCCGCCGTGATTCAGCAGCACGGTGCCGTCCGTGTACACCTGCAGCAGGGCGCCGGCTTGGTTGAACATCGTCGACGTAAACGAGATGCCGAATTTCACCGGCGTCAACGCCAGGCCGCGCTTGACGACGGCGTGGGCGGCGTTCCAGCGATCCACGTCCGCGCGCCGCCGCCGGTAGTCGCTGCTGCGCTCGAGCCGGTCGAAGATGACCGGCAGCAGATTGCCCTCGACGACCTGGCCATAGTGGGTGACGTTGCGGTCATCGAGGCCGTACAGATTGGCGCGCCGGACGTCGAGCGGATCGCGGCGCAAGGTGAGCGCGATGTCATCGAGGATGGCTTCGATCACCATCATGCCTTGGGGTCCGCCGAAGCCGCGGAACGCCGTGTTGGACACGGTATGCGTCTTGCAGCGGTGCGAAACGATCTCGACGTGCTCCAAATAATAAGCATTGTCGATGTGAAACATCGCGCGGTCATTGACGGGTCCCGACAGATCGGCGGAGTACCCGCAGCGCGAGGCAAGCATCACCGACAGCGCGAGAAGGCGGCCTTCCTCATCGAAGCCTGCCTCGCAGTCGGCGATGAAATCATGACGTTTGCCGGTGATGAGCATGTCGGCGTCGCGATCCAGGCGCAGCTTCACGGGTCTGCCGGCCTTGCGCGCCAACACGGCGGCGGCGGCGGCGATCAGGGCAGCCTGGCTTTCCTTGCCGCCGAATCCGCCGCCCATGCGCCGGCATTGCACGACGATGTGGTTGGCCGGAACGGCCAACGCATGAGCCACGATGTTCTGTACTTCGGTCGGATGCTGGGTCGAGCTGTGGATCAGCATCGCGCCGTCTTCCTGCGGTATCGCGACCGCAATCTGCCCTTCCAAGTAGAAGTGGTCCTGGCCGCCCATCACGATGGTCGAACTCAAGCGCCGCGGAGCCAGTTCGAGTTGCCGGCGCGGATCGCCGCGCTGCATTCTCTGACTGGGGACCACGTAGCTCTCGGCGGCGAGCGCGGCACGGATGTCGAGCAATGCAGGAAGCGGCGCGATCTTAGGCGTAGCGCAAGCGGCGGCCTTGCGTGCCGCGCGCATCGAGTTCGCGGCGACGGCGAATAAGGGCTGCCCGGCATACTGCACCAGGTTCTCGGCGAAAATGGGGTCGTCGTGCACGGCGCCCCCGTAGTTGTTTTCGCCGGGAACATCCGCGGGCAGCGCGATCGCCACCACGCCCGGCGCGGCCGTCACGGCGGACAGGTCGAGCGCGATGATGCGCCCATGGGCAACGGTGCTCAGGCCGAAGGCGGCATGCAGGGTATTCGCGGGCAGGGGGATATCGTCGCAGTACTGCGCCCGCCCGCTGACGTGCAGCGCCGCGCTGTCATGGGTTTGGGATGTGCCGGCTGACACTAGGTCGCTTCCGGCAGGGCATCGGCCGTGCGCAGTGCGCTTGTTTCACCGAGCTGCGCGGTGCTCTCGCCCTGATGCCGCAGATAAAAACGGCGCAGCAAGCCGCCGGCAGCCTGCAGACGGTACTTCGCGCTGGCGCGCATGTCGGAAATCGGTTCGAAGTCCTCATTGAGGGCGGCGATGCACGCCTCGATCCCCGCGGTGCTCCAGCCCTGCTCGATGAGCGCGCTTTCCGCGCGGCGTGCGCGGCAGGCAATTCCTGCCAAGCCGCCGAGGGCGAGCCGGGCACCGGTCACTCGTTGGGCTTGCACGTCCACACAGAATGTGGCGCTGACAGCCGAAATATCCTGATCGATGCGCTTGGACACTTTGTAACTGGCGAGCAGCTGCGTGGGCGTGCGCGGCGGTATCGCGACGCCCGCCACGAATTCGCTCCTGCGTAGATCTTTCCTCTGGTAACCGAGGTAGAAATCCTCGAGCGGGAGCCTGCGGACCTCTGCACCGTTGCGCAGCTCCAGTTGCGCACCCAGCGCAATCAAGGCGGGGATCGAGTCGCCGATCGGCGAGCCGTTGGCGAGATTTCCGCAGAGCGTCGCGGAGTTGCGTATGGGCGGGGATGCGAAGCGCGCGCCCTGTTCGGCAAGCTCGGGGAACTGCACCAGCAACTCCGGCCAGGCATCGGTGAGGGTTACCGCAGCGCCAATCCACAGTTCCTTCGGCCCCTGCTCGATGCGAGAGAGCTCCACTACGTCGCCGAGATAGACGATGGCCGGCAATTCGCGCAAATCCTTCGTGACCCAGAGGCCCACATCCGTGCCTCCGGCGAGCATCACGGGAGCGGGCTCGGCTTGGAGCGCGTTCGCTAGTTCGGTGAGAGTGCGCGGCGCGTGATAGCCGGGAAATTTAAGCGAACCAGATGTGGATGAAGCGCGGGTTGGCTTTGCCCCAGCCGAGACACGCTCGCGCGCGATCGCCTCCAAGGGTTCGACGTGCGATTCAGATTGAGCCTCGTCACGACTCCAGCGAAGGGGAGCCGGGTAGTCCCACTGGCGTATTCCGGCTTCGACGATGGGCCGATATCCGGTGCAGCGGCATAGATTCCCCGCCAGTGCGTCGAGTACCTGATCCCGGCCGGCCTCGCCGCGATTCAAATACAGGGCAAACAGCGACATGACGAAGCCCGGGGTACAGAAACCGCATTGTGAGGCGTGGTTGTCTATCAGTGATTGCTGTACCGGATGGGCAGGGCCGTCGGGGGCCTGCAGGCTCTCGACGGTGACCAGTTCCTTGCCATCGAGAGTCGGCAAGAAGCGGATGCACGAGTTTACCGCCCGGTAGGTCACGCGGTTCGGGCGGCCGGAGGTCATGCAGTTCTGGCTCGGGCCGGCGGAGAGTTCGCCGACCACCACCGTACAGGCGCCGCAGTCGCCCTCGGCGCAACCTTCCTTCGTTCCGCGCCGACAGACCACGTCGCGCAGGTACTCCAGCACCGTCATCGTGGCCGGCGGCCGGTCGATCGCTACGATCCTGCCATCCAGGACGAAGCGCACTGTCTGCGAAGAGTTGTCAACTTCCACGGTAGGTCGAGTAGCTCCAGGGCGAGACCAGTAACGGCACATGGTAGTTCTGCCGTGCATCCGCGATGCCAAACGTAATGACGACCTCATCGAGAAAAGGCGGCTCGGCGAGTTCCACCCCGAGCGAGCGGAAGTAGGCGGCGACGTGGAATGTCAGCGAGTAGCGTCCCGCACGGAACGCGTCGCCTTCGAGCAGCGGCGCGGGGCAGCGGCCGTCAGCATTGGTTCGCGAAACGGTGGGCGGCGCCGATGAACCCGGAGTCAGTGGCCGCAACTCGATGCGCATTCCGGCCGCCGGAGTACCCGTCGCAATGTTCAAAACATGTGTCGTGAGCGTAGCCATTGGCCCTCCCGCCACAGATCATTACAGCACGTTTGCCATCCGGTTTGTACACAATGCAGTGCACTAATTGTGCGCATTTCGACGCCGCCGTGCCCCAGGAAAGGGCCGCCCGAAAAACCATTCGCCGGTTGCGTTGAGCAGCAAGCCGTTGCATTCTCGTTCGCTACAACTCGAGGACGTTCATGAAACAACGCCGGTCCCGCCGCGCCATCGTCGCGGTGGCAGCAAGTATGTTCGCCGCCGGTCTGATGCCGGTGCGCGCGGCGGAGGAACCGCTGAAAGTGGCGTTCATTTACGTGGATCCGGTGGGCGACACCGGCTGGTCGTATCAGCACGACATGGGGAGGCGTGAACTCGAGCGCGTGATCGGCTCCAAAGTGAAAGCAACGTACGTGGAGAGCGTGCCGGCGACCGCCGACGCAGAACGCGTGATTCGCCAGTTGGCAGTCGCCGGCAATCAGCTCATCTTCACGACCTCGTTCGGCTACATGGAGCCCACGCTGCGCGTGGCCAAGCTGTTTCCGAAGGTGAAGTTCGAGCACGCCACGGGCTACAAGACCGCGGCCAACATGGCTACATACGAAACGCGCTTCTACGAAGGCGCGTACTTGCTCGGCGTCCTGGCAGGCAAGACCACCAAGTCGAATACCTTGGGCTTCGTCGGATCGTTCCCCATCCCTGAGGTGATCCGCAACATCGATGCCTTCACCTTGGGCGCGCGCAGCGTCAACCCCAAAGCCACGACCAAGGTCATCTGGGTGGATACTTGGTACGATCCCGGCAGAGAGCGCCAGGCAGCCGAGGCGTTGATCGCGCAGGGCGCCGATGTGCTCTCCCAGAACACCGATTCACCCGCGATCGTACAAGTGGCCGAGAGGCACGGAGTGCACGCCTTCGGATGGGACTCGGACATGTCCAAGTACGGGCCGAATGCGCAGCTGACGGCGAACACCGAAAATTGGGCGGATTACTACATCGACGAGGTGCGTAAGGTGATGGCGGGCACCTGGACCGGCGGACGCCAGACGGTAAACGGCATCAAGGAAAACATGGTGGTGCTCACGCCGCTCAACAAGTCCGTTCCCGCGGATGTCGCGCGGCTGTTCGAAGAGAGGAAACGCGCCATCGTCGACGGGAAACTCCTCCCCTTCGCAGGTCCCATCAAGGACAATGCCGGTGCGACGAAGATTGGGCCGGGATCGGCGCTGACCCATGAGCAACTGATGGCGATCAACTGGTACGTCGATGGCGTCGACGGTTCCATCCCGAAATGATTGGGCGCGCTCCGCCTCATGGATTGGCCGAATCGCAGGTGGGCTGGCAGGCGGATCTCGATCTCTCGTTCATGCGCCGCGGTGAACGAACCGTGTTGACCCGCAATCAACACCGGGGTCCCTTGCAGGTGCAAAAAGCGCTCTATCCCGAAGGAGAGGAAACCTGTCATATCGCGGTTTTGCATCCTCCGGGCGGAGTCGCGGCGGGCGATCGGCTTTGCGTTCGCGTTTCCCTGGGAGAGGAGTCGCAGGCCCTGCTCACGACCCCCGGCGCGACCAAGTGGTATCGTTCCGAAGGCGCTTGGGCGAGACAGGAATTGCATTTTTCGGTCGGGGGCGGCGCGTCTCTGGAATGGCTGCCTCGTGAGAATATCTTCTTCGATGGCGCCAATGTGTCGTTGCACCTCGATGTCGATTTGTCCGGACAGGCGAAGTATTTCGGATGGGATATCGTCAGTTTTGGACGGCGCGCATCCGGCGAGACATGGCGGCGCGGCAAACTGCACATGCATACGCACATTCGATGCGCGGACCGCGTGCTGTGGTCGGAAGTCGCCAATGTGGATGCGCAAAGCGGATTCGCCGACTCCCCGGTGGGCTTGGCGGGATTCACGGTCTGCGGTACTTTTGTGTACGCCGGATCCGAGGTTTCCGCTGCATCGCTCGCGGGCTGCCGCGGCGTGAAGCGGCCGGCGGCGGACTCGCGGGTCGGCGTCACCCACGTCCCCCGAGTGCTGATTGCGCGATATCTGGGTGATTCATCCGAAGACGCGTTTCAGTGGTTCGTGAATTTGTGGGTGGTGCTGCGCGAATCGGCGCTGGGCAAGGTTGCGCACCCGCCGCGGGTGTGGGCGTGTTAGGCGCCATTCTTGGAACGAGGCTGCCATGGAACTGACCCCGCGCGAGAAAGACAAATTAATCATATTCACCGCATCGTTGGTCGCCGAGCGGCGCCGTGCCCGCGGCTTGAAACTCAATTATCCCGAGGCGATTGCACTGATAACCGCCGCCATCATCGAAGGGGCGCGCGACGGCAAGACGGTCGCCGAACTCATGAGCCACGGCAAATCGATCCTCGCCCGCGACGACGTGATGGAGGGAATTCCGGAGATGATTCCCGAGATACAGGTCGAGGCGACGTTTCCGGACGGAACGAAGTTGATCACCGTACACCAACCGATCGCGTAGAGAGCTATGATTCCAGGCGAACTAATGGCCGCTCCCGGCGAGATCGAACTCAACGCCGGCAGGGAGACGGTCACGTTGAGCGTGGAGAACACCGGCGATCGACCCATTCAAGTCGGATCCCACTATCATTTCTTCGAGACCAATTCGAGTTTGCGATTCGACCGCGCGCAGAGCCTGGGGTTTCGGCTCGATATTCCGGCCGGCACTGCAGTACGGTTCGAACCGGGGCAGGCGCGAACGGTGCGCTTGGTGGCCTATGGCGGGCTGCGGCGGGTGTTCGGCTTTCAGGGGAAAATCATGGGGGACCTGTAGATGGCCGTCAAAATTTCCCGGCAGGCCTATGCAGAAATGTTTGGCCCCACCGTGGGCGATCGCGTGCGCCTCGCCGACACGGCGCTGGTCATCGAAGTTGAAAAAGATCTCACGGTGTATGGCGAAGAGGTGAAGTTCGGCGGCGGCAAGGTCATCCGCGATGGCATGGGGCAGGGGCAGGGTGTGAGCGCCGTCGTCGCCGATACCGTGATCACCAATGCGCTCATCGTCGATCATTGGGGGATCATCAAAGCGGATGTCGGATTGAAAGGCGGCCTAATCTCCGCCATCGGAAAAGCGGGCAATCCGGACGTGCAGCCCGGCGTCACCGTGCCGATCGGCGCCGCCACGGAGATCATCGCCGGGGAGGGCAAGATTCTGACCGCCGGCGGCATCGATACCCACATCCACTTCATCTGCCCGCAACAGATCGAAGAAGCGCTCACGTCGGGGATCACGACGATGATCGGCGGGGGCACGGGACCGGCGGCCGGTACCAGTGCCACCACATGTACACCGGGCCCATGGCATATCCACAGCATGTTGCTTGCCGCAGAAGGCTTCGCGATGAATTTGGGCTTCCTGGGGAAGGGCAATGTCAGTCTGCCGGACGCCGCGCGCGAGCAGATTCACGCCGGTGCGATCGGACTCAAGCTGCACGAAGACTGGGGCACCACGCCCGCGGCCATCGACAATTGCTTGAAGGTGGCCGATGAGCTCGATGTGCAAGTGGCGATTCACACAGATACCCTGAACGAATCGGGATTTCTGGAGGCGACGGTGGCCGCCATCGGTGGGCGCACCATTCATACCTTTCACACGGAAGGGGCGGGCGGAGGGCACGCGCCGGACATCATCAAGATCGCGTCTCACGACAATGTGCTGCCGAGCTCGACCAATCCCACGCGCCCCTACACGATCAACACCATCGACGAGCATCTGGACATGCTGATGGTTTGCCATCATCTGGATCCCGGCATTGCCGAAGATATTGCCTTCGCCGAGTCCCGCATCCGCCGTGAAACGATTGCCGCGGAAGACATTCTGCACGACATGGGTGCACTGTCGATGATGTCCTCGGATTCGCAGGCCATGGGCCGGGTCGGCGAGGTGATCATTCGAACGTGGCAGACCGCGCACAAAATGCACGAGACGCGCGGGCCCTTGCCGGGCGACAGCGACCGGCACGACAATGCGCGAGTCAAACGCTATGTGGCCAAGTACACCATCAATCCCGCCATTACGCATGGCGTATCGCACTTGGTGGGTTCGATCGAGGTGGGGAAATTGGCCGACCTCGTGCTGTGGAAGCCGGCCTTCTTCGGCGTGAAACCGAGCTTGATTTTGAAGAGCGGCATGATCGCCGCGGCGCCCATGGGCGATCCGAACGCCTCGATTCCCACGCCGCAGCCCTCGCACTACCGCCCGATGTTCGGATCGTTCGGCCGCGCGCTCGAGAAGTCCGTGACTTTCGTGTCGCAGGCCGCACTCGGCGACCCGGGCTTCAAGGCATTGCAATTGCGCAGGCGCGTCGAACCCATCAAGAACACTCGCTCGATCAGGAAGGGGGACATGATTCACAATAGCGCCCGCCCGCAAATCGACGTCGATCCCGAGACTTACGCCGTGCGGGCGGACGGAGTGCTGCTGACTTGCGAACCCGCCGCGACGTTGCCGATGACGCAACGCTATTTTTTGTTCTGACCGCGAGCGCACAATGCCTCTTCGCGCAGTTCTTCCATTCGATGCTCGATGCAAGAGTCGATTGCTGTTGACCCTGGACAACGGCGAGCAGGCCGCGCTCATCGTGGAACGCGGCAGAACTTTGCGCAATGGGGAGCGCGTGAAGATCGAAGATGGACGGGAGGTCGAGATCGTTTCCGCCGAAGAGTCCTTGCTCGAAGCCGTCAGCGGCGATCCGCTGTTGATCGCCAAGGCAGCCTATCATCTCGGCAATCGGCATGTGGCCGTGCAATTGATGCCGGATCGCCTGCGCTTCTTGACGGACCACGTTCTCGCGGAAATGGTGATCGGGTTGGGCTTGAAGGTGAACGCGCTGGTGGCGCCATTCGAGCCGGAGGGGGGTGCGTATGGCCACCACCATGCGCATGGCGGCGAGATGCCGACGATTCGTCCGAAGATTCATTCCTTCTCTTCGCAATGACCATGCTCGCACGCATTCGGTTGTTGCAGATGACCAGCCAGGCATTCCCCATCGGCGGGTACAGCCATTCGTATGGATTGGAAGCGGCCATCGAAGGCGGATGGGTGCGCGACGAGAAGTCCGTACGGCAATGGATTGCCGACGTGCTGATGTTTTCGGTGGGCGCGTACGAAATACCCGTTCTATGCGACATGGGCGAAGCCTGGATGGCGCAGGATTGCATCGCGCTGAGCCGGCTCAATGCGCAGTTTCTCGCCACTCGCGAATCGGCTGAATTGCGCAGCGCAACGGTCCAGATGGGGTTCTCGATGAGAAAATTGCTCGCGGCCTTGCCGAATCTTCCTGAGTTCCTGCAAACCGCACTGCACGCGATGGAGGAGCCCAGCTTACCCTGTGTCTGGAGCGGCGCGGCCTGGGCGTGGGCCGTACCCCCGTCCGATTCGACGGCCGCTTATCTATGGTCTTGGGCCGAGAATCAGGTGCTGGTCGCCATGAAGAGCGTGCCCATCGGCCAAACTTCCGGTCAGCGTGTGCTCTTGGAGATCGGCGAGACCATCGCGCGGCTCGCCGAGCGTGCGGTACCCCGCGACGAGCACCTGCGCTCGAACTTTGCCCCGGGTCTCGCGATACTATGCTCGCAGCACGAAACCCAATACTCGCGCCTTTTCAGGTCCTGACATGAACCGGGAAACTTCGCCGCTGCGGGTGGGAATCGGGGGCCCCGTCGGTTCGGGCAAGACCGCGCTCACCCTCTCGCTGTGTCTCGCCCTGCGCGATCGTTACCAGGTGGCGGTCGTTACCAATGATATTTACACGGAAGAAGACGCGCAGTTCCTCGTGCGCCATCAAGCCTTGGCTCCCGAGCGGATTCTGGGTGTCGAAACGGGCGGGTGCCCGCACACCGCCATCCGAGAGGACGCTTCGATCAATCTCGAAGCGGTCTCGCGCCTGAGCCGGAGATTTCCGGATCTGGATCTCGTGTTCGTGGAGAGCGGCGGCGACAATCTGGCCGCGACCTTCAGTCCGGAGCTATCAGACCTTACGCTGTATGTCATCGACGTCGCCGCGGGCGACAAGATTCCGCGCAAGGGTGGACCGGGGATCACCAAGTCCGATCTATTGATCATCAACAAAATCGATCTCGCGCCCTACGTGGGGGCATCGCTCGAGGTGATGGACGCGGATGCGAAGCGAATGCGGGGTGATCGGCCGTTCGTATTTACGAATTTGAAAAGCGGCCACGGCCTGTCGACGATCACTGATTTCGTCGAAAAGAATGGGTTGCTCGACGGCCGGTTTGGCAAATTAGGCGGGTAGCAGCAATCGACCTCATTGTAAAATGACTGCACTCGTCACTATTCATGGAGTATTTATGCCGGAGGAGCGCGCCGGCGCTGAAGAGCCTGATAGACCTACCATCGCCGTCTCTCGTGGTTGGCAAATTCCCCTCAATTGCCTCCGATGGCAATCGTGGCATAAGTAATGCCACAATTTATCGGCGCTGCGGATAGCGCTCTGATTGATTGGGTCATGGTCAGTGCGGGATGGATGCGGGACTGAGTTCGCCGTTACGAAGGCGTATGCATTGCAGGGAGATGCCTAGGTCCTGCTCGTATCGACGGATGAGTCGGGCCTCCGTTTCCGTGACCAGTGACACTGCCGTGCCACGCGCGCCGGCGCGCGCAGTGCGACCGACCCTATGCAGATAGGCCT
>WNFQ01001362.1_pt1 | contig 40596 bp, 47 predicted proteins | sample 5400171 | NCBI WGS metagenome assembly WNFQ01 (sample SAMN13153356, study PRJNA577476) | soil metagenome | isolation source: 20 cm soil under Madrone tree | place: USA:California | collected 2016-06-14
CCAATGTCTGCAACTCTTGTTGCGGAAGCAAGTCACTGTGTTGATTCAGCTCTGGAATCTTCCGTCCGAGTTTGAGGTTCGCATCCATATTTGCCTAGCAACCCACGGGAGAAGAGAGTTCGGTAATTGTGTAGATCATCTGCAGAGACTTGTGGGCGCTTCATTTGAGCTTGTTACCTTCGCCTCCACCTCCAGAGCCCCTGCTCCACCAGCAAGCCACAGGGGGACATGCCGGTGAGCATGCTTCGGAACAAATCGACACACGAGGAGAGAGGACATGTCCGGAATGGTCCGACGTAAGATCTCCCGAAGGCGACGACATTGAGGACAAAGCAGACATTGATGAACTGCTCCGTGAACTATCCGAGTCAAGTTCCTCGGAAGATGACGGGGATGACAACCAAGAGCAACCTCGTCCTAAACCCGAAACTAGCGGACATAAATTGAAATCGTTCGGACGTAATGGTCCAGCCAGCAACATAGCATTGCTCATGGTGGCATGTTGGACGCTTCGTTTGCCGATCATGTACTTAGATCTCATCAGGTTAGACTGTCGGATGGAATCATTTCGTTTGACAGACGTGTGGCTGATGATGTCCCTAGGTTGATCGAGTCTTACAGTCTCCCTTACCTGGAGCCACTGCATCACCTTCCAGTCACGATGGTCCGCCACCTCACGAGGCACAATGTACAGGCGCTTTCACCAGCGGTAAGGAACTTATGTTCACTCTGTGCGCGACACTGAGTGGGAACATGCAAACGGCACAGCATGCACCAACGACTCTATTATTACATAGCCTTACGGCACGAATGGCACGGAAATTACTGGGATGCTACAAAATTCATACGCCAGAATTGAATGCTTCGCCAATGTTATGGCGTGTAGTGCGGGCCCTAGGCGGGAGCCGTGAGTAGCACGCCTCGTGGGCGTAACCGTCAGTATGTATAATCGCTAATGGGCCGATGAAACGTGTCATAGCTGTGTTGTACAACCTTGGGAAGACTGTAGCGCACGTATTATCGTTGCCATTAACGCTCCATCACATGCTTGCCCCTCGCCTCGAGCGCCTGAAGGACGATGACCCTGATAGCCACAAATACGACAATATCCCACCGGAGCTGGCACTGTTGGTGGCAGTGATCATTGTTCTGAAGATGGTGTACGGGCTCGACGGCCACCCACGGTGCGTGAGCATGTTGTTGCGTCAGCTCTAATCTGAGATGCTGCCGATCAGGGTGCCTAAAAATAGCACTGATCCGGCGTGCGCTCTTCCCCGGATAAAGGATTACCTGATGGCATTGAAAGAGGTGAAAGAGACATACACGAGGAGTAAGGCAGTTTTGTTTTCGGCCTCATCAAATATGTAAGCGGAATTAAACAATTGGGCGTCTACATGGAACTACACGGACCCATTCTGCAGGCCAATACTGGATCTAGACGAGTCAACGTTGGATGAATACCTGGAAGTATGCCACAGGGGTCTCCTGAGGCCAGGGACGCTGTGCTCCGGTATGGACGGGAGGACTAGTAGATGTGGCAGACAATTAATCCAAAGCGGGCAGATCAGCAAACGCTGGAGGACTTCTTTCCTCTCAAATCGGGCCGAGCAGCAGCCAACAGTGGCAAACCGGCGATTGAACGGCAGCAGGACGATCAACGTGCGCCGAGGGCTGGCGTGGCAATGGAAGAAGCAACGGAAAGGGAAACACGCGAACCGGGGGAAGCGTACAGGGTTTACAGATCCCGAGATGTGTTGGGTGTTTTGCCGGAGGAGCTCGAGGAGGTCATCTCGTACGGGGCGAGATGGGCTGGAGTGGACGACGAGACGATACTATCAGTGAGTGAGGGATATGAGCGGAGATTGTCCACCTGGGTAGGGCGTCAAACGAGGCAAGAGGGGATCGAAGGCCGACGGCGGTCGAGTTAGAGCTGCCGTTCGGCCCGACCTCAAGGCGGCGCTCGAATGCGCTCAGCCACGACTGGCAATGCTCGTTGTTGTGAGCCGAGGGATGGCTCACTCTCGTCCACTGGTCACTGTCTTATACCTCTGATCATTTCAGATCCCTCGACTCTCTCTTTCCCCCCTCATCCCTTCCTCCATGCGCAGAATCACCTCCGCCCTCTCGGCCAGGCATTCAGACAAGCCTGAACGTCGTCCCCCGGCCGACAATCCCCCGTCTCCGTCCCCAAGTCCAATTCCCCCCTCAAACTCGTCCCCCCAGCCTCACCGAAGGCCTTCTCGTCGTTTTTTTGGCACCCTCGCCCGGATCACGGTCTCAACCGAACGATCCACAAGGCCCCCAGGACTCTCAGAGCCTGCCCACTCCTCATCTGCTTCTTCGACGGGCTCGGTCTCACTTCGCACACCAGACGATGACCGTATTGGTCATTTAGCGCCCCACGATGGTCCGTCACCGGCCAGGAGAACCTGGATTCCCTGGTTAACGCCCAAAACGTTAGAAATCCAGGACCCGCTACAGCACCCGTCATCGTTCTTGTCTGACTCATTGAGTCTCATTCCTTCGCCCGCTGTGCTCCCCACCCCAAGCGGCATTTCCGGCCAGCCCACGGAATCCGATGAAGATACCTCCGAGGAGTCTTCCTCTTCTTCGGAATCCGAAGTCTCGCTGCCTGCCAGGTCGGACTTCGTCAACCCCTCACTTACGTCCATCGACTTTCTCAAGGCTTTCACGACGAACAACATCCCGCCATCTTTCTCATCCCCTCCCCTTCTACAATACCCGAATGCTCCCGCCTTTCCCCGTTCATCGAATCGCTCGCGTTCCCTCCCTTTCCGTGCCACAATGGAATCCACGATACACAGGAATCGGTTGCTTCACTACCTTCAACGAGGCCATCTCACCGCAACTGACCGCCGCATGCTAGACGCGATTGGCTTTCGTACTTCATCAGCGGCTCAACGGCAAGCTCTTGGGCAACCCGAAGAGGGCGAGCGGTATGACCTCAACCATCTACGATCGTCCAGTCTTGGCTTAAAGCAGTGGATAACTCGACCCTACTTTGAGGACCGGTTTGTGGCATGGCTTCCTGATGAGACAGGCACAGTCATCGGGGCAACAGTCAAAGGATCCGGTTTCGGCGTTTGGGCTCTCGAGGTGTCAGAAACGATCGATTTAATGGCCGGATTGACAGATGTCGAGGATACGCTTCCTATTGGTTCGCTTGAGCCTCCCTTACTCAACAACAGCCCTGTTTCTTCTGGTTAGTGCTTCACATGTGGATCATTCAGCCGCTTCTAATCAACCCTTGTCTCAAAGTGTCTCTTACTTCCGCGGGTAAACACCTTCCCTACAAAGCCGTACCGTCTCCGCTCAGAAATGACCGGAAGCCTTCTGACCCGCCCATGTCGTCCTCAGAAGTCGTGACCCCTACCCCAACTTCTAGCTTGCCACCCATAAGACGCGGCGTCCGATTCGCGGAGAATGTTGACAAAGAGGACTCGGTCCCGCTTGGCTATATTCTACGACATAGAAAACGACGTGAAGAGAAGACCCTTTTCCTTCGGCGAGAACGAGAACGCCGTGAACATGAAGAGGAGAAGCTGAGACATGAGGCGGAGCGCCAGCAGTGGGAACAAGAGAAACGACAATGGCAGAAGGAGAAGCGAACCATGGGAGAAGCCAAGAGGCAAAAGCAATTTGTCGATGAGATTGCCGCAGCTCGAGTGCGACGCGAATCTTACTATGCCATACCCTCCTCTCAAGCAAGAGAGCAGGACCGCAAGCCTCGGGAAGCGTATCCTAGACCTACCTATGACTCACGGAGGCAGATCGAGTCTCCCTCTGTAACGCGTCCAACACATTCCCGGAATGACTCTTCTTCAAGCTCAAAGCAGGGCAGCCTTCATCAATCAGAGAGCGCGGGCCCAATTGCCTCGCGTCCAGCTTCGACTTATAGCGTCGTTTCTGAAGACGCCCGCGCACGCGCTAGCCGGAACAGCGGGCGAGGCTCTGTAATTTCTGAGTCATCACAGCGTTTCGTCGCTCCCTCTATTTATGCGTACGGTTGGCCGTCAGTTCCACCGATACCTCAAGTTCTCCCGGTACCGATTTACCCAGCCATTCAGGCGATGCCCATAATGCCTCAATTTCCCTTGGACATGCCACTTCTTCCTCCAACAGCGCCATTCATGCGCCAACAATATGGCAGAGATTCGTTGTCGAAGGCGACTGGCCAAAGTCGCAGTGCAGAGCGTTCTCAACACCCAATCGAACGAACTTCTCCGCGGTCAAGCCATCGTCGATCTAGTAGTGATGACTCCGGTGGCCACAATCCCCCACGCCAATCTCGTTCCCAACCGAATACCAGTCTGACACTTCACCGACCGCCATACCCGAGGCATACCTATTCTTCAGATCCATCGCCGACGCATAAACCTCATGCTGCGCGGCGGCAAACGGCAATCTCCTGATTATCTGCTTGGTGTTACTAAGGACTAGGCCACTTTAAGATACTGTCTTTGCATATAATTTTGGGGATGTTTTTGTCCCCCTCCAACGCCGCATTCATTCCAATTTGCTCGTCATGTTAGCATCGCACTTCACTCTGGACTTTCTTTCGAGCCGCAGCACTACTACCAACCGCAGTTATCTACACCATGCACATCCCCGAAGTTTTCCCCCACGTCTATTTTAATTTTTTGCATGTCCACAGAAATTGTCACACGTCATAGCTTTTCCTTGATTCATGGTATGTTTTTTTCGTTATCTCAAGCCGCCAGCTTTTTCTGAGGCGTTACGGGTACCCGCAATTGTCGAGTAAGAAGATTAGCAAAGTTATTTTCCCTAGAACTATAACAATATATACTGTTCCGTAAAATGGGTTGATGGGTTGATTATTATCTTGAGGCTTTCTAAGGTAGGACGCCGCAATTACCGTGACGCGGCGGACTGGGCCAAGTTGAAGGCATCGGTTCTTGTCCAAGTCAGTCGATGTTGTAACGGACTACTTGATAATCTCTGGTGCTGCAAACCAATCGGCCGCCTCTCTTACTCCTTTACTCATGAGTAGTATAGCTCTGGGTGCAGCCTACGCCGCAGTTCAACTTGTGCATCAGGCTTACACCAAAGTGAAAACCAGCAAGGCACGTTGCGCGCGACTCGTCGCACGATGTCAGTTCGTCGTCGATCGGCTAGAGCGCATCGCGGCAACAAAGGGGGGCGATGCGATCATTAGGGAGCGCATATACGAGCTCGAGCGGTGTGCAGACTATAAATGGTTGTTCCCCATTGACATCGACATTGATTGGATTATGACCTTCAGGGCTTTCGAACATACTGCGTGGACCATCGTCCAAGTTGGCCAACAGGGTGTCATCGCGTCCTTGCTACGAGCAGAGGCCAACGCACTGCGAATCGAAGCGTGCAACGATGCTTTGACAGAGCTGATCTCACTCTTTAACGTACGCCCCCCGCTCACCCCGTTCCAAAATCTTGGTTGACTGCTACGTGCGCGCCATCAGCTAGAAGAGATAGTCGATGTGCGTCGATGGCAAACCGATTTGGAGGTCGCTCGCGTGCGCGATCACGGTGAGCTTTTAAGAATGGGCCAACGGATCGAAAGCGGTAATGCGGCGATCAATCGCGAGCTCGCCCAGCAGGGCGCCACGATCGGGGAAGTCCTCCGAGGTATTCACGTACGCCCCTACTCTTTTCTATCCTTCTGTCAAATCCGCCGACAACCCAGATTCTAACTTGCGCATCGGATTATATATGTGTGTGCGGCGCCGCTAGGATATCAATGCTGGTCTTCAGAATGTGCACCTCAACCGGGAAACACTTAAGATCGCAATACCTCTGACAATCGCGGATGCAGTGGACCCTCCGCCGACTCTAACGAGTCGAAGTCCTGATAGGAACATCGTGGCGTCGCGTTTGTGGGCGCCGACGCCGACGACATCCGCACCTCTGGCGAAAGCAAAGGTTATAGACTATGGCACATCTGAACCATCTACGCTGTGCATCCCATGCGCCTCTCCCAGGTCAGCCGTTGCCGCGGCAGCAAAGCCAAGATCCTTAACGCTGCGCCGTCTTTCACTCACCCGAAAATGCGTCAAGATAGTACCGTTGACGAACGTCTTCTCGAAGCTGTCCACTTCCTTATTTCCATCTTCATCCCTTTCGCCGGCTCGTGGTGCAGCAGCAGCAGCAGCAGCATGCCCAGCAAGAAAACAATCGTCGTCGCGGTCTGCCGTTAATCGCGCCGTTAATCGCGACGCGACCATGACACCGGGCGAGCGACCGCAAAGTGATTTGAGTAGTTCTGTTTCATCTTGTGGCCCCCTTCCGGCCGAGCCACCACCGCCCTACCAGCTACGCGTGACAAATCCAGCACCGGCATCCGAATATGATCGCAGTCGCGGTCGCGCCGCGACAGCCATGTCATCATCATCTCGATTTACTGCAGCCTCAGTCGAGGCAATCCGCGCTCCGGATTCGCCTGTTCCTACATTTCCTTCTCCTAAGCTATCTACCGAGTCCATCTTCGGATCTACTACTCAGAGTCTTGTGTCTGTGTCCGACTCGGAGTCTGCACCGGCTAGGAATGGGACTGGGGCTATTCCCGAGCCACGCTACATTTGCACCCGCCGGAACTCTGCTGCACGCGACGCCGGTCCTGCTCTGAGGCGAAAGGACACGATTGGATTCGCTCGGCGTGCGACAAGATCCTCGGACCACTATCGCAGCGTGAAACGTACAGTATCACCCGCTCCTTTTTAGATCTTAAATGCTCCGTCACTGGCGTTCAAACCTTTCGTTCGGTGCCGGGAGTGTTTTTCTTGATCCGAAAATCGGAGACAGAAGATCATTTGGAGGGGCCGTGCACGTCATTATGCGCAACATGTTTGAGCTTAGATGGTCACATAATTAATCAGGTCTTATCCAGGTCTCGTCATCATGCGTTAGTCGACTGGTTACTATTGCCTCCGAGTGAGTGCAATGTTTCATTATCGAAGGCGCGGCCGCCGCAAGTAGTTGGCATTGTACTGCAGTTAGTTCCTGTTCCTGTCTTTGACGTGCCCCTTTCCGGTCTATTTCAGGACTGGCTCAGCCGCTAAGGACCTTAGTACTAAGCACTAAGCACAGACTAAGTTGGGCGCAATTGCTGCCGTCCTTTCTCTATCCCCATTTGTTCTCCAGCTGTAGCGGCGCAAAACAACGTCGTTTCTGTCTGTCAAATAATAAAGTGAAACATGGAACACGTGAGGTGGACAGGCGCCGTGATGACTGGACCTGTCGCCGCAGAACGCAGAGTATTGCCTTGAGATATCAATGAGGCTAAATGAAATGAAATGAAATCCGAATGAAATCCGAATTCTGCAAGTGGGTGGACTATGAGACTAGTACCCGCGCCTTCGCTCGATCCGAATCGGGCGATCAGTTCCGATAAAGATACCAAGCAATATCGTATCGATGCGGGCCCAACCCATACACACACCACACACTCTTGTTCTTGTTCATCGTGATCTGGTTATCGCTCGGCGGGACGCTGTGCCTTGTGGGAATATATGGGATGCGACTTGCTCCCTTCATGCCTGAGTTCAGGACATCGTTCCCACGCACACATCGTTTCGATGTTCTGCGACCAAAGCAGTGTGTGTGTGCGTTCGAAAGAAGGAAATTTTTTTTTAGACGTGACGGATAGGGGATTGAAGGGAAGTATCAGGCCCGAGTTGAGACTTGCACAGGGGTCTGATGCTACTTGTCCGGCGTCACAGTGTGTATACGGCACGGATCTCAAGGTATCGCTTTGTCTATGCTCCTAGTACTGGTAATGACCGTTCTTGATGCAGCATGACGACGACGACCTTCCGGTATCGAAGCAAGAACCAAGCAAGGCCATTACCAGTTTTCAGGGCGGGCGATTCGGATCCCTGCTACTGTACTACTAGTAATTCCGACACCGAAGTTTCTGTGACGAGTCGCCGTTGCCGTTGGCCCACCACACTTGTAACCAGCACCACCGAGGAGTTGAACTAGTGAACCCCAACCGGAGGCCAATTCATTTCTCCTCGCCCATAATGGATTCTGACGTCACCTCGCATGGGCAAAGACAAAAGTTGTTGCCACCCGGCGTAACCTCGAACGTCTTCTTAAGAACCGCGTGGTTTTTTAAAATGAATGGACCCTCCACCCGGCGTTGTGACTGTGGTTCAAGAACTAGTATCGATACTGACCGATGCACCCCGATCCGAGGAGACGGAGCATCTGTAAGCGTGGTTAAAAAGCAATCCCCGGTCAGACAGGATATGGCATGTCAATAGGTCTGACTTGCGCAGCACAGGGAGAGTGTGGATACATTATACCGCGATCAGCACTTTTATCTAGAGTGCCTCGCCTCCTGGGAATGTGAGAGTGGGAGATACAAGGAATAGCTTATGCTCATAACATTGCAGCAATGCAGTACATAACATGACTAGTATGTGAGGAGGTATCGCAGGGAGGTGTCGCAAGGTAAAAGAGTGAGAAAGTTCGTGAACATCGGGCGTGATACATCAATACAGACGAATGAAAGCGTAATAGGCGGGGCAAGGGGAGTGGCGATAGATCATGTACCACGATATTGGCCTCGGATGCGTCGTGCTAGATGTATATCACGAGTCATAATCGTAACTCGTTTCGCATGGAGGGCACAAAGATTCCTTGAAAAAACACGACATATAATTAGACGAATTGAGCCGCACAGAGCATCACGTACGCGTCTTCAAACAGATGAACAAGAAATGCCTCGCTGGCTTCCTGCAAGGCAAGAATCGCCGAACTTTGCCAACGAAGTCCAGTGTCCCCATAGTCCCGGCCGGCATCGGTAATCATGTCAAGCGCAATCTCGCGCACCTATTACGCGTCAGCGACGTGGGTCAAAGGCGCGAGGTAAGGGAGACGGCACGTACGACGCGTGCAAAGGGAAGCCTGCGCAGGAGCAAGTCCGTGCTCTTCTGATACCTCCGAATCTCGCGAAGGGCGACAGTGCCCGGTCTGTACCGCCGCTTTTTTGGTGCTGGCGCATTACGACCTGACGTGGACTGTCGGCCTGCGTGGGGGAGCACAAATGATGACAATTCATGCAAAACATTTAACGCGTCAATGCGCCCGCCTAAACGCGAACTCGCAATCTCGTTTGAAGAGAAGAGTACCACATACGCTGCCTCGATGGCCCTGCACGAGGGGCACCACTACCGCCTCCGTCGTCGTCACTATCGTCACCACCGCCACCACCGCCACCACCACCGCCTGGCCGTCTTGGCGGTGGTTCTCGTCCGCCTGTGGACTTACGCGCCGTCTGCGCTTGAGAGACCTTGACGCGCTTCGGCCGCGGTGGTGTAGAGTCTGGATGTTCGGCGGTGGTTGTTTGTTTGCGTTTCTGTTTTCTCTGAATTGTCTGCGCCATACGAAACTTCTCGGAGAGAGGGCGCAGGAAAGGAAGGAAAAGAAAGAGATGAAGGAGAGGACAGAGCGTGGGAATGTTGAATTCCCAACATGCTTTCTAAATCGCCGATTTAGAAGTGACGCGACCCTGGAGCGTCGCTTATGTAATATCGTCGAAGCCATATCCCATCCAAGTCTTTCATACATGTGCAGACTGCGGCCAGCTCGCCGCAGCAGCTGGACCTTTGCATCCAACCACCACAATGCCAGATTTCAAGACGATTCACGGTTTCTACAGGTATACTGACATATGGTTCGAGTGGTACGGTGTCATGTCTGGGCGTTCGCAGTCGAGATGTGTTAACTTGTCGAGATCGTAGGCATCAAGCTTTGCCAAACAGAGAGGATGGTTTCGCAGTCAAGGCCATCCTAGCTCACGACGCTATCACTAACCCGGACCATCCCCTGCGCATTGAAGGCAAGCCAGGAATCGAGCTTTTCATCGGTGAGCTCGCCACATTTTATTATACCCTGCTACCCAACAGCCAATCACCTTCAATTTCTTTCTAGGTACCTTGGAAGATGGCGAAGCACGCCTGATGTTCTCCTCTGCGCAAGTCGAATACATCCGCTACTGGTTGCACGCAATGGGCCTCACAAAAGAGCTTATTCCGCTCCCATATTCTGACTGTCTTCTCACGTCGTCGCGGCTACAAAATCACTCACCCGTGGTCTACAAGACGGGCACCGAATTGCGCAATACGTTAAAGGTTTGTTTCTTTTGTTTCTTTGATAACGGCTTTCCGGGCCGGATGATCAGGGATTGATATGCTATGCGGCACAGATGATCGACAAGAACAATCGCAAGCTCAAAGGGACAGATTCAAATTTGAATGCCCGTCGACTGATGTTTGAGCGTGTGAGGTCCTTGTGGAATGAACAGCGTGGTGTATGGTGCGCCGTCGACTTTGAGGCATGGGATATGGATCATCGTGTGATCACCGAGTTTGGCTGGAGCACATTGCGCTGGGTTGACGGGGAGCCAATCGAGGATATGGGCCATATCGTCGTTGCCAAGCACCGTGGCTTCACAAACCATTTCGTCCCAGAACACAAAAGGGTCGGTCGGTCGTTCCATCACCATACAGTCTTACTAATGTCGGCCGCCAGTTCTATGACTTCGGGGAGTCTGAGGACGTGACGATGAAGCAACTGAAGGAGCGCATCCACAACATGCTACAGTCAATGGCAACTCCTGGCCCTCTCTTTCTTGTGTTCCACGACAACAGCCAAGACCTCAAGTACCTCCGTTCTCCTGAAATAGACGCACCTCTCGATGGACTCTCTTTCTTCCTCCCAGAATCTTGCAAGGAGGCAGAAACGTCCGTTACGCCCAAGATCTACGTCGTCGATACATCCGAGCTTTTCGCCGCGTTGGAGGGAGACTCGGGCGGGCAGAAACGCTCCCTCGAACGCGTGTGCCGCTTGTTGCAGATCAAATCTACGTTTACGCAGCACCTGCACAACGCCGGTAATGATGCCCGGGTAAATGATCATCCTTCCTCCCATCCCCCTTTACCTGGTGCACTAAAGAGGGATAAATGATAGTGCACATACTTGGTCCTCAAAGAATTGGCTGGTGGGGATCCGCTCGACATGCAACGGGTTGCACGTTGGCCGCAGCACACCAGCAGTAATACTGGCCTGCGTGTCCAGTTCTCCAAGGAGGATGAGGACAGTGATTGGCTTCCGTCTGACGATGAGGACGACGATCTGATCACTGCAGGGCCGTATGATCCCAAGACGGGTAGGCTGCGCGAGGGCTGGGCCGAGCGTATCACCCGGCTGAGGGAGAGGTTAGATGGGGTAAACGTTGAAGAAACCGATGACAGGGAAGAAGCAGATGGCGCGGCTAGCCGGCCGATTGAGAAATCGGTTCTTAGTCAAGCAAGCCAGTAGGTCCGGTGTCTGATGCTACGTGCATTGTAGTCTCTTTGTGTCAATCCGATCTGTCCCAGTTAATGTCATAATCACACGAATTGTCGTCCGAGGTGAAAGTCTATAGCCCTCGGTCCTGACATGGATTCCGGTAAGGACTATCTAGCCCATAGGGCACAGAGTATTTAAGACCATGATGGATGAGTGTCACCATTCTATAGCACCTGTAGGGGTATATCACAACAATACTTCAGCAGGCACACTCAAGAACGCTTTTTCTTTTTCAACGCGGAGTCGTCGTCATCATCGTCCTCCCCCTCATCATCAGATCGCTCATCCTTGAGCGAGCTGCTCGTGACGGCTCTGTCCCTCAACGTGAGCCATCTGGATTAGGGTATGGGACATAAACGAGAGGACATACCGGTACAAAACGCGCCAGATGAGTAAGTACCAGAAAAGGTTGAGAATCTGCAGGAGCAATATGGGAATAAATATTTGCCATTGCATCCACCCCGCCATCCAGACGCCCTTGTTAGGTGAAAAACTACGCGCCGATTGCCTATACAACCACGGTCTGGTAAGCGAAAATGTGAACATGAAATAGCGACACGCACGGGATCAGGTCGAAGTCTTTATACACAGAATACAGCATGACGAGGTTGAGATAGTGGCGGAAATACCTAAACAGAGCGCAAGCTGTAGGGGTAGCATAGGGAGATAAGAGTACTCACGTCCAGGCCCCGATGAAGATCACGTATATGGTGTTTGATGTCCGTTCCCAACGAAGATAAACGAACACTTTAGCCATTGCAAGGAGAGCGTCAGGGACATCCATGGAGGTATATACGGCATTTCCGATGAGTGTGAGGTTGATGCCGTAACTCCACCTGGGAACGGTGGGGTAAATAGACAAGAACGAGTGTACACAAAACAGGGGCAAACCCAATGAGCCATAGAGTGACGATGTGATGTGCAACGAGTTCCCTGAAGTCTTTCCGGGGCTTCTCGAGACGAAAAACGAGAACGATAAGCTGCTGACACCAATAAGACGCTTGCATGAGATAGAAACGCTTGAGTTCGGGAGTCATCTGCCAGTGTGGGTAATCTACAATTGACAGTCAGTTTGAGATTCAGGTTGGCACAACGACTGACGACAAACGTACCTATCCAGAAGTGGGGACAGTTGTACCACCAGGTCGGGAGATGTGACATAATGCGTAGTCCCCATGCGCCGAAAAATGAGAAGTACAAGATAGCATAACCTTGCTCACCGAAACGAGCTAGGCTATCCCGCTTGCGTATGCCAAAGCGTCGGGCGATGGGATAGCAAATTTTAAAGAGGACGAATTGACGAATAAAAGAGAAAACGACTATATAATAGGCAACAAAGACGAGATCGAGCCAGCCTTTCCGATATCTAGGGTCTGTAGAGTCATCCGTTGGTGACGGGGTGGGATAGGAGATGAAGAGAAGGGGAGCAAAAGGGCTAGGCGGGGGATGAGACAAAATAAGAGGGGTGAAAACAGTCCAGTTTATATGCAGGAAAATGGGGACCAGGAGAATGCGAAGAGAAGAGGCTGCAAGAAATTAAGCTCGCTAGTGAGTAGGAAGAAAGAGGGCGGGACCTGCCTGGCACGACTACCCAACGACCCGACACGAGGTCACTCGCAAAACGCGATGACATGGTAGACAGAGTCAACCTGTCGGGCCGCACATTGGCGCGCTGTCTGCGATGTTCAGCACACGACGCCACTTTGCCGACATCGCCTGTCCGCTGAGGGTGTCTTGCAACCGTCCCATCTGTTTGTTTTCTCACAATCCCACTCCCATCCCTACTCCGCCTCTTCTTTTTCCCCTTCCTAGCCCCGCTCCGCCAGCAGCGAAATCTGTTCCCGCAAAGCGTCCTGCACAATCAGACGCACCACTAACACCTCAACAGATCCCCTCATCCACTCGTCCATCCTACCCTGAAAATGCAGAAAGACCAACTAAGCTTCAAAAGACTGGCTCTGCTGCCAGGCCAGTCGCCGTACCCACGGCATCATCTTCGCCGGTGAGCAAGACAACACCTCTATCGCCGTGTCATCACCAGTCTTCTTTACCTTTCTAGACTGGAGTTCCTATCCTTACGATCAATGCTGGGCAGTCAAAGATACCCGTTTCGACGCGCCAGGTATGTTACTCGCCTCGTGTCCGTCCACTCGCAACGTGTTATCCGCACCTCCCACCCGTGTCCCTCAGCTCCTTCCATCCTCTATATCTGTCTCTCCGCCGTATGCTCACATTCTGCTTCCTCCATCCGTTTTCTCACATTAAGGCCATGTTGAAATCGTTATATGATCACTTTGTCGTCCTCTACAATGCTGTTCTCCCGCAGAACCCCTCGCTGGCATCCGAGCATGCGCTCCGCCAAGAGCAAGAGATATATGACCGTACTACAAAGTCGACTTACCGAAATGTGATCATTTTTCGTCTTGTTTTAGCCGAAAATAGGTAGTCTCATTTTCTCAGACCGTCATTACCTCAACTGCCGCTCTCAAGAAGCGCCCTTCGCCAACATCCCTCACTCACCCCTCAGTCGGCACTGCTGGGGATATTGCAGCACGACGAAAAGAGTCGGATGCTCTGACGAATCACCGACTTACCCGGTCTGAACTCGAGCCTTTACTCCTCACTAATGAGGGCCTATTGCGCTGGAATTATATTGTTGACATTCCAGTCGAATGGGGACCGGGCGGAGAATCCCCCAGCGCAGATGGCGAGATTTTCACTTGCGAACGCTGCAAGGAGCCGTACGCCGTGCGCTCACTCGGTCACAACCCGGCTGTTGCCAACGCTTGCACTTACCACTGGGGCAAATCCTTATATCGGTCTATAGGCGGTGAGTCACCCTTCGGCACTTTTATCGTCCCCCTGGCTAATATCACTGCACGCAGGTGAGCGCATGCGGACCTACACATGTTGTTCCCGGACTGCCGATGGTAATGCCGAAGGTTGCACGCGCGGACCGCACGTCTTTTACGAGACAGACCCTTCTTCGCTTCATGCGCGCCACCCGTTCTCCGAAACCTCACCTATGACGTCTACTGCGCTCGACGTTGCTGCGTTGGACTGCGAGATGGTCTATACCACTGGGGGATTTCGTATCGCACGTGTTTCCGTTGTTAATGCGTCAGGGGAGTGTGTGTTCGACGAGTTTATCAAAATGGATGATGATGTCGAGGTGGTGTGCGTTATCCCCATCCTTAAACACATTTTGGGTGTCACTCACGTGGAAGGGCTACGCCTGAACAGGGATTTGAACAGTCGCTTCTCCGGCATCCATTCTGAAGAGTACGCTGCACGCGCGATACTGTCTCTAGAGTCCGTACAGCGCGCATTGGCGCGGCTCATTGGCGCAGCTACGATTCTAATCGGGCATGCGCTTGACAATGACCTACGAGCGTTACGCCTTGTGCATCGACGCGTCGTGGATACCGCCGTGCTCTTCCCTCACTCCCGCGGGCCACCATACCGCCGAGCATTGCGTGATTTGTGAGTTTCTCTCTGCTTATTCTCCCTCTTCTTTTGTATTTGGCCACTGACTCAACAACAATGACAGGACGAAGGAGTTCCTCAGTAGGTCGATCCAGCAAGGTGGCGGTTCGAAGGGACACTCGTCTGTGGAAGACTCAGTCGCATCTCTTGATCTCGTCAAATGGTTCGTCCTCAACAAGAAGACAAAGCCTGTGATAATGACTGTCGGTGCGAGTGCTAGGGGATCTGGTGGCGGTGGTGGTGGTGGTGGTCAGGCAGTGCCGACTTCGAAGATGTAGTTAAGATCTGGCTAATATTTTTTTTGTTCGGGTTCCTGTACTGTTTGCCTCTGTACTCCACATTGTACTCTTCAGAATGCTCGGAGATGCGCGCCTGGATTATCGGCTACCTCTCCAAACGTAGCATCTCAGAGAGGTACGAGTGCCAGCCGTGTGTCAATTTTATGACCCTCTTGAACAAGCTTTGAGACCTGATGCCATCTGATGCAAGACAAAATCGATCATTCGTATCATAGCAGAGGGGCTGGATTGAAAGAATATATATAGGTCTGACACAAAGAGAGAATAAACAAGAAGTGGGAAAGGTCTGGCGTATCGTCTAGGTCTTCTTTTTTTTGGATGGACGCTTGGTTGCGTTGCTCGCACTTCCACCTGCGCTCGCAGGGGTCGATGACCGTGATATCTTCTCTGCTTTACCCACCTTTTGGACCTCCTCGATCACTCGTTTCTGCTCACCGAAGCATCAGCAACCTTCATTCGCTCACACTTATGTATGCCAGGCTCACCTTGCCCCGAGATGAGCTCCCACCGCTCTTTGCTCGCATCTCCTCCTGCTCGGCTTCCTTCTCAATCATGCCTAGTAGCGTGTTACACCGACGCTGAAGCTCCTGTGGCGAACGACTCTTGAAAAACCAATCAAAGCGAAACACGGGGAACTCTGAAATGTCTTTCTTGATCCGTTCATACACGTCATCCGTCCGCATCCCATAGTGGTTCAGCCTGCACAAAAGGTAACGGTCCTCTTCTTCCGAGTAGACTTTGCCTTTAGTCGAGGTTCGAACGCTTATTGCGCTTCGCCTCACCCTCTGCTATGCGGGCAGCGATGCGGGGGTATTCTAGGGGCAAGAAAACAGGTAAGCGGTAATATATGCGTCAGAACAAGCTCGATACCTGAGAGCTCTTTCCACTTCTTCCGGAACACAGGATAATACGCGGCGACGTTTTGCGCTGTCTTATCCTGAATTTCTGATGCTAGTAGCTCAAAGTCTTCGGTCCTGTGGCGGATATCAGCTTAAAACTGATATAGAGACAGAAACAAACACACCACCCATAAGACTCCAGCGCTCGGACAAACTGTTGGAAGTCCCGCCGGCTCCAATCCTCAAAACCTTTTGCAATGAGCTCCTCTTTTTCCTGGAGCTCCTCCTCCGTCAGAGCTTCAGCTACATGTCACTCGTTAGCGAGAATATAGCGCGAATACCAACGTGACATTTACCAGTGTCAATAAATTCCTGGGCAGCTTGTTGCTCAGCCTCCAGTTTCTCAGGTGAGTCATCCTCCCCTTGAGGTTCGCGGATGGTCGCAGGAATCTCATTTAGGCGCTGGATGGGCGGGATCAGCAGCTCATATTATCAACTAAGGTAGGTACATACCTTGTACACGGCAAGTTCACGTTCCTGTAACTCTGCCAGCTTTGGAGGGAAGAACTGGAAATCTTGTCTACGACACACGGCATTGGTGACAAGCTTAGTTCCACAAGATGGAGTCTACTCACAACGCAATCTGCTTCGGAGCGCGAGGAAGCTTCGGTGCCTTCTCTGTCTTGCTCGGTCCCGCGCGCATAGTTTCCTTGAAATAACCATCAACAGAGTAATTGAGCTTGCGCTCTCGCTTGCTCAACGAAAGAGGGTTGAAATTGAGCGTCTTGGATTGCCCGGAGCGGAAATCTTCCCCGTCCCATTGTTGCAACGAGCTATCTGTCTTGAAGTTTGACAAATCCTCGAGATTTAAACCCTCGTATTTCTGGTTGATCTCTGCCGTGCGCTCTTCGCCACGCTGGATGATTGCATCGATATCATCGTCGATTTGAAAGCTATTTAAGATTTTTTTTCAGAAAACATACCAGGAGCAGGAGAGGGGCGTTAAAAAGACGTACGCCTCCGTGGAATTCACGATCTTTTCTGCGCCATGGGTAATCATTTCTAACAGCTCCTCCTTATTCGCAGCTTTACACCCAGTGTTTGTTAGTAAATAATGGCTCTTAGGATGTGAGATATAGGCATACCTTTTTGTAATTGTTGTCTGCCTTGTTGAATGACCAGCTGATCTAGACGGAGCTTCTGCGCACCGCGCTCCAACATCCGTTCTTCTACGCTCTCCTCTGTGACAAATCTGAACACGTATACTTGCTTCGTCTGACCGATACGATGTGCACGATCCATGGCTTGAAGATCTGCCTGCGGATTCCTGCATGACTCGGTCAGATAATTCAAGGCAAACCTTAAGTGGCACTCGCCAATCAGAATCATATAATACAACGATGTCTGCAGCAGTAAGGTTGATACCGAGGCCACCAGCACGGGTTGTTAGAAGAAATATAAACCTCTCGCTTCCCGGCCTGTTATACTCGTCGATTGCGGCAATACGGTCTTCGTGAGCCGTGCCACCATCGATCCTGCAGTACTCTACGAAAATGATTAATAGTTGCGATATTGAGTGAAACAATACGCACTATAGCTGCGGAACAAGCAATAATCCTCCAAAATATCAAGCATGCGGCTCATCTGAGAGAATATAAGGACCCGCGAGCCTTTCTCGTTCATGTTCCTGAGTAGTTTGTCTAATATCACCATCTTGCCAGAATTTTGAACAAGATGCTCATCTGTCGTGTATGGCGGTCCTGGTTCCTATCAACCACACACAAGAAATGATCAGCCACACGTCAGAGTGTGGGAGGAAGGCATACCGCGCCATCAAAGAGGTATGGGTGACATGTCACTTTCCTCAGCTGCATGACCATGTTCATAAGTCGTGTCTTGCCCTCTTTCTTGCCAGTAAGACCATTAACTGCATCTATGTCCTTTTCAAGGACACTACGGTACCACTTTCGTTGCATATCCGTCAAGCCAACATAAATGTTGATTTCCTTTTCTACAGAGGCAATCATTAGCACGCAAGGAGAGCAACGACGTCACGATTGGCGAAGCTCACTAGGTAAGAGATTCTTCTCGACGTCGCTCTTCACACGGCGGAGCAAAAATGGGCGAAGAATTTTGTGGAGCGCCTCGACCACCTTCTTGCTTTTCTCCTCATCGGCGTCTGTCGCGGTATCATCCTTATGCAAGAACGTTTCCAGATCCTTATAGTGAGTGAATATTTCGGGACATATGAAGTTGAGTAAAGCAAACAACTCCTTCAGGTTATTCTGCAAGGGTGTGCCGGTGATAAGAAGGCGGCCGCGCGATGAGAAAGTTCGGACAATCTGAGAAAGGATCGAGTCGACATTCTTGATTCGGTGCGCCTCGTCAATGACGATATATTCAAAGCTGAACTTCTTGAGTACGCTTTTTTCGATCAAACAGATTTCGTAACTTGTAATACAAACTTCAAAGTCTTGCGGTAGGAGTCGGTTCGTGATGATTTCGGAGCGCTCCTCTTTAGTGCCAGTGAGAAGCGCAATCTTGAAGTCCGGGGTCCACCTCTCAAATTCACGCGCCCAATTCTGCAGCGTGGATTTGGGTACAACGACAAGGTGCAAGCTGGGAAGTGATTGTTGATGTTTGAGATAGGCGAGAAAAGATATGGTTTGGAGGGTTTTGCCAAGACCCTATGCCATTCAGATTTAAACTGTAGAAGTCGGGACATCGTACACACCATCTCGTCCGCAAGAATACCGTTAAGACTATTGTGGTAGAGGGAGACTAGCCAGTTAAGGCCTTGCAGCTGGTACGGACGCATCATTCCATGAATGACTGAAATTCGGTATTAAAATGGAAATGTGCAAGATGAGCGTCGCAACCCACAGCTCGGAGACTCTTCAAAAACATAGGGTTGGTCATCCCCATCCACGGCTGCTTCGCCGTCCTTGAGCATTTCTTCGTCCTCTTCTTTCTCGGACTTGCGATGCCGAGCCGTCTTGTCTCTAATTAACAACAAGTGAGATGAAGACAAAGGTAAAAGTGAAGACAAGCTTACGTTCCCTTTTTCCGACCTCGTCCCTTGACCTTTGGCTCCGCTTCTAGAACAGCCGCATATTCAGGGTCGTGTTCTTTCTGAAATAGACTATAAGCACAACGGAGAAATTACGAGGGAGATGTGGTGCCGATCGAACCTGCACGTCTACAAAGTGGCGGAATAAATCCGTCTGTCCTAGTAGGTACGAGTAGCGTTTGACAGCATCGGCGACCTGGGAAGCATGAATATAGAACCCAAGAAAGTGTTAACAACGTCATACCTTGGCTTTGTCCATTTGATGCCTCTTTTCGACTAGCTTCCCCTCATTCAACTTACGTTTCTGCTTCTGTTGCCGTCTCTCCGCGGTTTTCTGGGCCTTGGTTGAAGGACCTTTTTGCGCATCCTTTTGGGGCTACGCGTCAAAGTATGATTGAACGAGTGTCAAATAGTACGCACATCGTCCTCACTCATCAACTCATCCTGTTCCTGGTATTCTGCAGAACCCTCACTTTCAACCTCCTCTCCCGGAGTATCCTATGAGTGAAGGGTAAAATCTCAGCCCCTGAAATTCGAGCGCGTTTGTACACGAGTATACCTGACGAGAGACGATGTTGCTGGGTACGACGTCGCTGAGTATATCTTCATCTTGAAGCACAACCGGTGTCTGTTATGATGGAAAGTGAGCACTGTGGGACGAGGCAGAAAAGATAAGTAAGACGGACGGCCATGATGCTTGTACACGGAAAGGATGGATGTTTCAAGCGCGACACGACTAACGGAACCTCTCACGCGTCGCGGCCCGCCACAGCGGCCCGATCCGGAGGATCTGTGATCGATTTACACCGCACCGCACTCAAACTAGTTTACCACAGTATATTGTACGGCTGACGAGCAAGGCTCAAGTGTACGCAAGATTCTATCATCGCGAGACCATCCGTGTCATCATATCGTCGCTCGCCTCATGTTCCTCCACGCTGTCAGATTGTGTGACCTTCAGAGCCGATCAGGTTGGAGCACAATCGTATACGTAGGTAACACCTACCACCCTGAGCACCGATTTCTTGGAAGACTCTTGCAGCTCGCCCGCGATAATTAACTCGTCCAGGATCTACATGCGTGAAAAGACACAGTCGGTTCAAAGTGAGGATAACATGCATGTGCATGGTGGACTCACGGCATAGGCCTTCTGAAAGTTGAAAATCCTAACATGCAAAGTCAGACACGGTTACGCCTCACATACGAGAAACCGTACAAATCCAGCTCGCAAACCTAGTAAATTCTATCAATGGAGAAAAAAATCAGGAGGCGCGACGCAGGACGCACATTCCCAAAATATCGGTCTAGCACCTCCACGTATCTGTGAATTATCTCCAATGTGATGAGTTCATTGTCCATCTGGCTGATTCCCGTCACAAAGAATAGGGACGCATATCGCCGATATACGACCTTCGTGTCTACCCATACCAACTGTTATCAATGGATTCATAAAGAAAAGAGACGAGAGCGGACCCTTGTATTCGAGGAAGTTGCACATGCGTGTGCGGCGGGCAAGTACGAGCTGGGTGACGTCCTTGACGATCTTGGCCTTTTGCTTGGGTGGCATCGTCACGAACCATTTTGCAAGGCGCACTTTGCCTAAAGCAGGGAGAATCTTTTAGCTAAATCGAAACCAGAAAATGCCAGAAAATGCCAGAAAATGCATGACATACCTTGGCGTGATACAAGGAGGATGTAGCTGATCATTGGGGTTTCGCTGGATATATGTCCCTTCGCTCCAAGATTTATGGATGTTCTCTACCCTAACTACTACTTCTTGTCGTGAAATCGAGCCGCAGTGATAGTGGTCGCCGAGAGAGGAATGTTCGCTTTAGGTTATCTCACAGGGGTGAAGCTCAGTTGAAGTCGCATGGCGCGACCGTGACAAATCCGGTAACTCATCTACAGGTTCATGAATACTGTGCCTACGATGCATAGCGCCAAAGAGGTCCCTACTGACAACGCATTACTGTAGCGTGTTGGAGGTTCTACAATGAACACGAGCTAAACCGGTTTTGCGTATTTTCTGTTCAATTCGTTATCAAGTGCCTTCATCAGAGCCTGTTTCCAGAATCATTCTAAATACAATTGTGTCGATTACATGTTTGGCATACAGGAACTATTCCAAGTGACGGGGAAACTGGCGTAGTCATACAAACCCTGTTTCTCGTAGAACTTCATTACAGGAGGATCAGGTAAGGAAAAAAGGAAGGGGCTCGTTGCGGAATAGGTAGATGTGGCGCTTGTAGACATAGAAACAGAGGAGACACGTCATTATTAGTAGGGTGCATTGACAATACCAGAGTGACTGCGCGTGTTTCGACGCTCAGGGGCAAGCGACGTTCGTGTGGGCTTGCGCAGGTTCTTCTTATTGACGCTGAGGACATTGTTCTGCAGTGCGACAATCTAAAACGAAAGTAATCAATGAGCGGATAGTCTCTCTGACCATGACCACGAATGGACATACGATCTCCTTATCATCGCCGAAGCGGAAGTTGTCTTGTACGACGAGGTCCTCATATTTCTTGATTTCATATTTGTCCATCTGACCTTTCTTCACTTTCGCAAAGTCCCAGGCGATCACATACTGCCCGGTCGAAGTCACAATCGCATTTTCCTCCTGTCCCTCACCGACGTTAAACCTGGGTGGAATTGTCAGCCATCATTGACGAGAAAGCGGAAAGAAAGAACCTGGCTGGGGTGAAGGAGATGTTATGGTTCATGTAAGAGACATGTTCAGGTCGCAGCTGCAATCTCCTGGGCACGGGCTTCGCATCTGCAGGGAAACTGCGATCAAAGCCCAAACTGCCAGAATATTTCCCCTGCCCAATAAGTACATCCACCAGCAGAAGATAGGTTTTGGTGGTCGCAACGATCCAACGCCCGTTCGCGGAAACGTCAATACCAATAATCGGGTCGCCCAGCGGTGTAAGAGCCGTCTTCGCGATCTTCCCAACCGTGTCATATAGACGGACATCTCCCTTCTCGCTCGCAACCGCAAGTTTTCCAGACGCTGTCGTAGTGACACCAGAAAACTTGTTCTTTGATGCATATTGCTTGTACTGGCTGTCCACAAGTTTGTTGCCGGACATGCGCGGATCAATGCGGAAAAGCGCGTTGTGCGATGTACCAACTAATGCCTGCTCATGTGTCGTCTGCGAGAACTTGGTATTGGGTGCAATATGATCCACCGTAACGTCGTCATGAACCTTCCATTCCTCAACGATCTTCGCGCGCTCAAGGTCTAGGTGGAATAACGAGTGCGGAGCACCCGGGTTCATCACGACCATCTTGGAGTCTTGTTGATGCAACATGACCTGTTGATCTGGTAAACCGGCGATTATATGCTATGGGAGAAAGACGCACGTTCTTGGGGTCAAACTTCTTTCCCTTCATGTCCGTGATATTGGCGATTGACGCGACATATTCAACCTCGTCCTGTTTATGCCGGAAGACACCGATCTTATCTCCCCGAACGACGTATGACCTGTCACCCTTGTACCCAACAGTAAGTTGTGAATTTCGCCCTTCTTTGAGGCCGAAAGGTTGACTGCTGCCCTGCCCTTCCTCTTCTTCATCCTCATCCTCATCTTAGCATAGTAGTAGTTAGTAGGAACAATGGTCGCAGCACTAGCACTCACCACCAAGTTCGTCGAGGACGGCTTCTTCCTCATCCTCGTCAGTTTCGACTGACATCTCGACGTCCTCAACGTCGGCATTAATTACATATGCCCGCTCATCTGCCTGCGAAGAATATGTGCGTCTGTCATGCCATAAATTCACGACGCTTTACCTTGACCTTATCCCATGACGTCTGGTTTAGACTCTCCCATGCACGTTTCGTGAATTCTGTTCGAAACCCTTCGAACGCCTCTTGGGACTCAAAGCGCAAGCACCAACTACTCTGGTTTCCGTTTTCGTTCACGTTGTTCCATGTGAGGGACCATGTTGTGGGCGACCAGCGTTGCATCATCTGGGAGGAAATACGGTGGGCGAGGACTTGACCTTCTTGACTCGTCGCGGTAAGGAAGAACGAGTAGTTGGCACCCTTTCGCTGCACGACCCTCGCAGACACGGCTGCTTCAAGGACAAAATATCCTCCGCTGCGGTCCCATAAGAACAACTCGGCATTCTTTTCAATGATCACATCTAAAGACGGATCCGAAGTGCTCGACGATGCAGGAGACTGAGGTGATCTAGCGGTATCATTGACCTTGGCGGAGGTCTTCTTCGCAGCGGCCTTTCCTTTGTGACTAGAGACGGGGGGGAAGTTTGTCAAATGGAGATGGGGATGAACGCACCGCCATATAAATTCGACGAGATCTTCGTCACGTACATTGTCCGCACTTGTCTTGTACTTGCGCTCATACATGGCGCGGTACATGCATGTCTCGAAGAAAGCCTTTGTGGGCGCATTCGTCCCAGAAGCAACAAATTCATAGAATTCATCAACATCGCCTTGAAGATCGCGCCAGAGAAGGGTCGGTTCGCCATCACTTTGGCTTGTACGAAACTCGAGTTCCTCACTAATGAGGAACACGCGTTCTTCGTCGGCTTATGGAAGAGTAAGGGGGTGGGGAGATAGATAAGCAACGAATGAACGTACTCTCCTCCTCATCTTCGAGTAACTCTTGGTCACCATCTTCGTAAACCCGCGTTATAACTAATTGAAAGTTGTGTTCAATCGATGGAATACGACGGATGGTGGCCATAGCGTCATTATATCTTTGAAAAAGGAAACCCGTTGAGTTGGCAGGCAAAGCGAGGCGAACAAGAGCCACGAACATGCATTCTCTAGATGAGCGTACGTTTCCAGGCCTGACCAGGTGGAGTTGCCCCGTGGATATCTTGACTACCTCGGTGGCATTGGGATCCTCTATTTTGGAAAGTCAGGTCGAGGTGTCTTTGAGGAGCACGAGACTTACGCCAAACTTTGCCGATAACTAAGAATATCCAGAATGATCAGCACAGGCCAGACGCGACGCGATGGGAGAGCACCGACGGTTACGAAAGATGTTCATGTTGATGTGGAAGTGATTTGGAGGGCGTGGATATCAGAACGTGACCTCCTTTTATCGAGTTGGCGCGCACAGGAACAAAGAACACCAACTCGCTCGCGTACGTTCAAATTCGCATTACAATGACCTGTCCTCTCACAATACTCTCTTGTGCACTAGGCGCTAACTCGCTACAACAAGGGCATGTCTACTAGCAACCCGCCTTCCCCCTCACAACCACAAAATCACGGCGGGGCTGAGTCAAATTTCGTGGCCGGTGGTGTATGTAATAGTTTCTGGAAGTCTTTGAATGATAGTCTCATTCTTTTCCGTGAATGCTACAGTTCCGTGAAGCGGCGAATGTATCGCCAACGTTATCCTCATTTTCTTCTGGCAGTAGCGCGCTGGTCTTAGGTGGAAGGGATGATTCGAGCTCAGTCCCTCATGCACGCAAGATAGTCATTCGCGTGGATCACTCCATAGCGACGTGCTTTGACCCCGTCGACAAAGAGCTTCACGACCTCTGGGCACCCAAGGCTTGAAGTAATGCTTGCCTTATGCCATATTAATTCCTAGCACCAAGTTTTTTCTTGTCTTTTTCGGGAGTCTGCGATGTTTTTAGATTTCCGAGCACGCATCGCTTGTTTCCAGCCTCATCCTCTTGAATGCTAGTTGACCATGCTAAATCGTGTGTATTGTTGAACAGACATCTCACTGTGCAACCGTTCGCCTTTGCAATGGAAAAGTAACTTGGTTCTCACATGAGTGCCTCATACCAACTGTTCGAGTTTCTTCCTGCGTTTTGTGAGCCGCTGCATAGATCGGAGCGCGAAGCATGGAAGCTTCATCGAGGGTACCAGTGGTACAATGGCTGGCGTGCACTCGATGTTGCACTCGGTATCAGCTGCGTTCGTATTATCATGCATGGGTCCTTTGCATCACGCGAGTTATGAGAAAAATTAGATCCGAGCCGATTGTTCTATCGCGAATACTGGCAAAGGGCTATCGTGCAAGCCCTATGCAATCTCAGTGTACGCGTCCTTTTGGCCAAGGCAATTCATTCCGACCCGGGGAATATACAGTCACAGGGCCAGAATGCGGCATTGTCGGTGCCGCGTAGCAGGGCACATGACCAGCACCAGTGTACTCAACACGATACAAGACAGGTTTGTTTTTTCTTAAAAAAGGAAAAGGTTGTGACAAGAATGTGCATTCAAAGGCTGTGCAAAAACGTAGTTAACCCTGATGCACCCCTATTCGCGGCCTCGTGCTGCCTCTCCTTGTTGCGTACGAGCATTTCCTGCAGACCAGCCTTGTGCTTGGGTCGAGACCTTCTGGACTTTATGGAGGATTGGGGTTGTGGACTAGCTGAAGGTTGGGGAGTGGGGTGAGGACGTGAGGAAGAAAGCGGGGGAGGATCGTCCGTGCCGGGTATGCGAGGCGTCAGTGTCACAGCTGCAACTGGGTCAGGGCACGGTGGTGCCATGACATCGCAACTGTGAAGGTCGGAGAGGGGTATGTAGTTAACGTGACCACAAGTTGCACAGCTTTGCGTGAGACAATGAACGATCGGGGTACTCGGGGTGGAGCATCCTTTCTTTCTTCGTGAGGGGATGATGCGAGAGTGAGAAAGACCAGGTAAGAGGACATGACCGCATCTTGAACACCTGGAGGCGGGACTATCGGTCGGAGATCTCAAGTAGTGATAAGCAGCGAGTGTGGGCGAGACCCTGCCAAGGACGGCGAGGACAGAGAGAGGGTCCATCAGGCACCGAGTGCGCCACGGAACGAATTCTTATTGTTATGGGAGTGGCGGGCCGGGAGGCGGTTCCTTTTGTCTGATTGTTAAAAGGAGTGGAGAAGAAGAATTACATGTGAGGTCCACTCCACACGTAAAAACATGCTCTCAACGCGTTCTCATCCCACTATTTCTATTTCTTACCCCATTCCCCTCTCAGATATCCCCTCTGACTCTCACTCCCAAACACAAAAATCCATGTCCCTCAGGTCTCACCGTGGTCGGCGTCCGTCCCTCGGTAGCCCCATGTCTTGGCTCACAAGGTCGTCCTCGACGAGCTCTCAAACTCGCCCCGTCCGTGCATCCCACTCAAAGTCGTCCTCTGTTGGCACCATAAGACACGGCGCCCTTGGTCCCGCCGCCATCACAATTGTCCGCACTCCTCAGGAAGCTCTGGCTGGTACTGGAGTTTCAGTTGATTGCCCCCCAGACAAGGAGGGCGAGGGGTTCCACGGACGTGATGTCGAGATCTGCGAGGAGGATGAAGAAGAAGGAGAAGGAGAGACACACTCAGAGCCCGCGGATCAGACTGACTCCCATGCGGAACAGTCCGAGACACCTTCGGTGCCTCCCGCTTATTCCCCGCCCCGCTCATCCCTTCCGTTATCCAAGAGCACTCCCAGTCTTCCCTTGAGGGATCCTAACGCCACTCGTCCCGCTCGTTCTCCACCCCTTCCTCCGTCCGTATCGGATCCCGCTCAACTGACTCAGAAGAAGCTTCCCCCCCCACCCTTGTCGACTTTCTTTCCTGCCGTACCTTCCCTCGCCAGCTTTCCAAACCCTTCCTCACCACCACCATTTGACTGCATCCTCCTCTCCCCTGCGCCGCCCAGCGCGATAGACTTTTCTAAACTACTCGTCACACTCGAGACGTGTACTGCGACCCATCGCACGACGTTCGGTACCCTGACATCGCGCCCGTCGCGTCTCACCAGCTATCTCAAGTCCCTATTTTCGGACGTAGATGAAGAGTCGGATCTTGAGGGTGATTCTCTGTCATCTCAAGCAGAGAATGGTTCGTTCAACTCTATTTTCCACAACCATCTCGCCTCTTCCGGATTTCTATCTCCGTCGGCGTTCAATGTCCACATTTTCCTCGATCGTGCTAGCCCTTCGTGAGTAGTCACCATTCTACCTCCCATCCGCAATCTAAACGCAGCAACAGGTACGAACATATCCTCGCTTACCTTCGGTCCCCGCCCACTACCGTCGACCGCGTCGCGTCCCTCCCTCACGCAGTCCAGCTTCACACAGCCACCCCCGTGCGCCTCGAAGCGCTCTTAGTACTCCGTGATGAAGCCGCATACCTCGGCCTCTCCGAGCTAGTCGAACTCTGCACCGCCGAACTCCGTCGAAATCCCAACGTCTATCTCTCCCAACTAGTGCGCACCCCTTCATATGTCCATGCGCACACAAGGGGGCACAGCAGCGGATCGATGCGTAGTATGGGCACGCTTCGCGAGCGTGACGAGGACGTAGGTGCCGACGCAGACATTGGTAGCAACAGCACCGGCCGTGATTCTATCGGGTCTGCGAAAAGCTTGGGCAGCGCGCGTGGCCGTGGTCGCACCCGTAGTGATGCTTCTGCCGCCATCCCAGCCGGAGCGAGAGTCACCGCCGTCCCCGCATCAGCCAAAGGAAATAAAGAGCCATTTCCGCATTCAACGCCCACTCCGCTTCTCCATCGTCGGCTCGCTAGCCAGAGCCGGGAGCGCCCCGAACTAATCGAGGTCAAGTCCCCGACGTCGCGCGGACGGCCGTCTGGTAACTGGTTATGAAACTCTTGTTTTCTTCAGCGTGGGAAGCGACATACCATTCGATTGTAGTGAATGTACGTTTTATTTGTTTCCTTTTTCGGTCTCTCGGTCTTTCACTCGTTGACGTCAATTCGGTCTGACCTCTCACACTCATTGCCCTATTATCGTGCCATTGTATAACTTGTAGCACCATATCCTATTTTACATACCCTTGTTGTCGGAGAACGACCCAGAGCATTGTCCTCTCAAACACAATTAAACAAAAGACATTAATCGCCATTGCGAACGAGATAATACAACGAGCTAATCTCCCTCACGGCCACAAGCAAAAACACCAGGGAAACAGCGCGTAATGTACAAGAGCACAAAACACTTACTGTACTTCACGAAGAAAGCGAAAAGTCGGCGGAAAAGAGCATAGGGATAATCGGAGCGTCTGATAAGGAATAAGAGAAAAGGGCACGCAAGAAAATCCGATATTGGACTGGGGGGCAATGTAAGGAACAGAATGACCAAAGTCAAAGAGGAGACTGGGCGTAGAGGTGGATTTATTGCCTAGCCTGTTCCCGCCGCTCGGCATAAGGGTTCACACTATAAACTTTGATGACCGGGGGGCTCTTTGTCAAGTCGGCAGTGACGATGACCTGCGAAAAGTCAGTATAAACAGTAGAAGATATGCGTAGTCCGGCAAGATACGAACCGGAACAGTCATAAATTCCTTTACTTGCTGAATCTTATGTCCAGCCGCCGTTGTTTTCAAGCCCTCAAATTCCGGTGTGACCCGGGCCTTGCTAATTTCGCGTTGCATAGACTGGACTTCTTCCTCCACAGCCTCATGGCTGTCATGCCCAAGGACAATTTCGTCATCCCCGTCGTCCTCATCGAATAGAGCCCTTTCGTCATGGACGGAGCGCGAAGCAACTTCCATCTTCACAGCGTGCTGTTCTGCATTCTCTTTCACCTTCTTGAGATGCTCGTCGTCGCTGTTTTCTGCAAGCCACGTAATGACGTCACGGTCAGACCAGTAAATCTGCAGAGTGTGCGAATGTTCGTCATAAACATGATTCTATCGGCAACAGGGATCATGAGCGATGGGCGTCGGGCAGAAAACAAAGAACCATACATCAATGGGCATCTGGTCCACATGGACACGCTTTTCGATGCCGAACTCAGGAATAAGAACATCGAAAGCTGCATCCAAAACCCCGATGACCTTCGCTTGACGAATCACAGGTCCATAACGGGAAGTTAGGTCCGAGATGAGGACACATAAGAACAGATGGGTAGATTGTTCCCGTGCAAGGACGGCAGAATCCCTCTTACTGTATACAGGATCAGGGTCAGAATACGGTGACTGAGACATCTACGACATACATGTTACACTGCTGAGTCACCTTTGCAACCGCATCACGATCCATATTGAACTTGGTACTGTTATCACCTAACAATAAAATGGGTAAACCCCGAAATAGTTGAATGAGAGACGAACACGCACTGGATCCCTGGAGAATAAATTCAAGTTGTCGATGAACTATGATATCTGCGTAGCGGCGGATGGGCGATGTGAAGTGTGTGTACAGCGGCGTGTTCAACGCATAATGACTGTATTTGGCTATGTCAAGCATGCCTGCGCAGAAGTACTTAGCGCGGTGGGTTGCTTTGAAGCAAAGCAGTTGTAGGACGCTGCGCGCAGTAGAATCCTCGATAGCATCGAAGGAACGCATGAGTGCACCAGCTGATGAGACGTCAAGCTTGCACCCAAGACGCTCTGCCCTTTCAGCCAGCGAGTTCTATGTTAAATAATTAGCCAGGGAGAACAGGTGGTACCACATGGACCTACAAGACGACGGTCAATTGGGGCATCATGGCGGCGTAGAAGAGCTTGTTCAGGAAGCGCGATAGCAATTTGCTGAGCAACCGCGATATTGGTAAGTAGCATGAACTGGAAAACCGGTCATCCAGCCGTCAACCCCATTGCTGATGATCATACCTCTTCTACTATAGAATTTGCTTCCAGATTCACAGTCTCCGAGCAATCGACTGGTAACCCTTGATCATTCAATTTAAAAGATGGACGAGGCGAGGCGAGGCGAAGGGAACCGTTCTGGAAGCGGCGTGCACGAAGTACTTTCGCTAACTCGTACAATAGTCTAATATCGGTTACAATTGAAGAGACTTCATGCTCGGGCGCCGCGGAAACATTGCCCAGAGGTTCGCCGTCTAGCACACCTTGAACCATTCCATAGGATAGTTTCGCCACGGATTTGACGACCGTCTTGCCGAACCACTTCTTGATGATCTTCCCCTCCTTTGTCAAGGTTAGTACAACTGAGAATGCAAGCCGTTCCTCTCCAGGCGCCAGACTGCAGAGCTCTTCGCTTAAAGCGGGAGGAAGCATGGGTACGGCACGCTGGACCAAGTAAACGCTTGTAGCACGTTTGCGGGCATCGCGATCCAGAGCTGTGTTCGGCTTGACATGGAACGACACATCAGCGATGTGAATACCAACGTCATACGTCCCGTCATCATTAGGCATGATGGACAGAGCGTCGTCAAGCCCTTTCGCGTCTTCAGGGTCTATGGTGAAAATGCGTTCCTTACGTAGGTCAGTGCGAACTTCGTATTCGTGGTCCGGTATGCTGCGAAATGACTGGGTATTAGCACGAATCACAAACCAAATCTTCTTGGAAAACTGACGTCCAAGGCATGGGAGGTAGACATTTCAGAACACTCTCACTGAAGTCTTCCGTAGGGAAGTTGCTATCCTTCAACAGCGCACTCGTTTCCACCTCGATATCCCCAATGGGACCCAATTCCTCAACCAGTGTACCGAAGGGATGGAGAGAGCTGATCGGCTAAAGCAGTCCTCAGGATAAGTCATGCGCCGGGTTGAGTAAAGGACATACGTGGCGCTTGATACAAGCAACAAAGAGCTTGTTGGCGTACGCTTCGGACTTTTGCACAAAGTCCGGGGGAGCTTGCTCGGTCGGAATGGCAATTAGTGGTACACGCTTATCTGTGGGCTTGAACCACACAATCTTGGGACGGTCGATTGGTCGACGAGGCTCATCACCACGATCCCCTTCGCGTTCACGTCGCTCGGCTTCTTGCTTCTCCTTCGTAGCCGCAGATGATGGCCGAAGCAAGCCGAGTGTGCCGGAGAAAAGCTGCCCGGGCATACGCTCCACAACGGCTACAACATGACCTGCGAATTGTGGTTTGACCTCGTCGGTAACCCTAACAATACATGCGTAAGCAAACGTGAGTATTGAGCCATGCAAGTGCTCACTCTTCGTCCTCAAAGAGCATCAGACCTTGCCCTTCGACTTCTACATCGTCCTTCTTCTTGTCGTTCTTGCGGCCAGCGGCTGATTTCACCTCATAGGCAGCATTCTCCTCTTTCTTACGCTTCTTTTCCTCCTTTTCTTTCTTGGTGCCCCACACTTCGTCGACATCCAACAGCTCGACAGCAACGATATCGCCCTCCAAAGCGCGGTTGCGGTCTTTCGACCCACAGATGTATATATCAGCATCCAGCACCTCTGTGGAAACATAGGCATCTGAACGGTTGCGCTTATTCACTCGCAGAATACCGACTACAAGTTTCCCCGTAGCGAGAAGGGGAGGTAGAGATGCCTGAGGAAGATAGGGGGCAAAGAGAGACTTGCGCTGCGGCTGGCTCGATTGCTGCTGCAGTTGATTCTGAAATTGCTGTTGCTGCTGCTGAAGAAGATTGATTCCCCCGAGACCGAGACCCATCATGTTTGCGGCCATCATATTGGGAAGCATATTAGGGAAACTGAAGGACGGCATTTTGTTATGACCGCCGGTGGCTGCACGGAATTGTTGGAGGCTAGCCAACTGTGCTTGAGCTTGAGCAAGGTCAGCAGTGACCGTATTCCCTTGTTGAACACTGCCAACGCCACCAGCTAGAAAGAAGGATTGAGTCAGTAAACGTAACATTTGGACAGAAAGATACACAAACGCCAAGCAGAATCAGCCCTAGACACCTGGCGAGAATGTCCACCGAGCGCCGTAGGTGGTGCGAACCCATCCTCGAACCCATCCTGGCCGAAACCGGCATTTGATTGGCTTGCCGATTTGTTAACTACATTGACGCTATGCCTGCGCCCGTGACCACGTGGAACGCCCTGAGGCTGTCCATCGAGGCCTACGCCAACATTGCGCAATCCAAGCTGACCCATAAGGGCTGGTTGGCCATTTGGGTTGCCTAGTGCCATAGGAGCGGTACTCTGTACACGTCTGTGGGCAGCGGCACGATTTGGCGCAAGCCCAGGAGTTTGGAAGGAAAGAACTTGATTCGAAGCGAGCTGCTGTTGATAGAGGGCGGCTTGCTGACGTTGAAGCGCTTCGATCTCGTTCTGAATTGCGATCTTCACACACATGGTACATCAGTACCATCAATTTTCATTTGCCTATTGAACATACCTGTTCGGCCATAATCCCCCTTATCTCACCGCCACCTTCATTCCTTCGTTGCAACACATCCTGGTCGGAATAACTAGGGGTGGTTTGTTGCTGAGGAAATTGGAAACCAACGTCCTCTTCACTAATGGGAGGACCCATGGCATTGCCCACGCTTGAGCGCCTGCGCACGCCAAACATAAAGTTTGGGGCAAGTTGTGGGCGCCCAGAGGGGCCCAGAACGTCATTTTGTTGTTGTTGTTGTTCCTGTTGAGCGGCAAGGGCGGCAAAGCGGGGAGCAGTGAAGGTCTGAGACTGAGAGCGGGGATGATGGACTTGCGGTTGGGAACTATAGAGGTTATCCGAGATCTCTCCCTCCTCGTAACCATTCTGCCCCTCTTCAACATCCTCCCTCATAGATCCAAGGTGGGGAGCAAAACTGTTGTAGTTATTGGAGAGACCTGCCGTGCCCATGGACGCGGCCTTGCGATGTCTGGGAGGTGGTTCAGATGCAGTGGGGGGAGGGTAAATAGAGGCGCCAGGTTGGAAGACAGGGGCATTAGCAGGAAGGTTGGAAGTAGTCGTCTGTGGGATGGGCATGGAAGTAGAACTAGACAGTGTGCCTCCTGCAAGTGGCGAAGTCTGATTAGGAGGAGATGTTGTCTTCAGGTCGGCGATGACACGCTGCAACGACGACAGAGCATCGCTCGACTCGGCGGGAGAGGACCCTGGCTTGTTCATTGGTTGGCCATTGGCTTGACGATTGCCTTGGCCAGCAGTTGACTGGCCCTTACGGTGGCTTGCCTTTCCTTGTCCTCCACCGCTCTGAGGCTGGCGACGTTGTTCACCCTTTTTGCCATCGTTGGCTCTCTTCCCATTGTCTGAACCAGATTCGGTGGCTGGAGTACTACTCGGCCTCTTGTTACTCCCAGACCTAGAAGAGGGCTGAGTAGCGTTGCTGGAGAGCTTCGATGTGGAGGGGTTTCTGCGTTGCCCGCGGTTACTACCCCCAGAGGCACCAGACACAGGTTTTCTGCTATCCTTATTCGACGTATCTTGCTGTTCATCAATCATTTCGTTCATAAGGTGGAGATGTTGTAGGAAGTTTTTTCTGGAGTTTTATCTTTTTTTGTCTGTAGGCCGGTGTGGTGAGGGACATACAATGCAACGGAGAAGGGATCACGTACCAGAGAGTTGGTGAAGTGGGAGAGATGGCTTTGCCCTGTAGGGCGAGTGTGGGGTAAATGGAGTGGTTGCCTCAGGTAGGCGTGGAAGGCGTATATTCGTCGTCGTCGAGAACGGGAGACGAGTTTTGTGATTATGCGAGCGAGCGCGGCCCTGCCTTGTTTCATGCTGTGGCTTTTCTTCTCACGCCTATCTCTAGATAGCATATAATTGAACTCTACATAGTACTCTACTGTGTTTCTCTACAGCTTCGCAGTAATAGCAGTCGTGTACTCCTTGGTAGAAGCTTTTCCTCCCAGGTCCCCGGTAATCGTTTTCCCCTCTGCGATCGTCTACGAATCCACCGGAGGTCAGTCCACGTTAACAGAAAATAAATCATAAAACATACATCAAGGGTAGCCTTTTCGATGCTGTCCGCATGTTCATTCAGATTCATGTGCCTCAACATCATCAACGAGGACAAAAGAAGAGCCGTTGGGTTGGCCAAGCCCTTGCCTATCCGAACAAATCAATGTCAGTCCCGGAAGTGCATTTCTCACCCTACATACCGGCAATATCGGGCGCTGAACCATGAACAGCCTCAAAAATGGAGGCATCCTAATTGCACTCCGGTTAATGTGAATCAACTGCAGTAGAAACCGCGCGCTTACCCGTCCAATGTTACCCGAGGGCGTCAGGCCCAACCCACCAATCAAGCCAGCACACATATCAGAAAGGATATCACCGTAAAGGTTGGGCATGACCATGACACGGTCACTATAAGGCCTTGGATTCTGCGTTATCTTTCCAGCGGCAGGTGTCAGAGATAACCAGATAGGACAAAGCACCCATAATACCTGGAGGCAGGCCCTATCGAGAAGATCTTCGTCATACGTTATATCCGGGAATTCCTTCGCGACTTCGCGGCACGCGGACAGGAACATCCCATCAGACATTTTCCTGAATTGAATAGACGAAAGTCAGCCCATTAATGACGTCATACTTCAAACCTAACTTACATGATGTTCGCTTTGTGAACAGCGGTGACTCGTTTACGTCCACTTCCTCGAGCGTAATGAAAAGCGTAGCGTGCGACACGTTCGGACGCGTCCCATGTAATGAGCTTGATTGATTGCACGACACCATCAACTACCTGTGAACGTTTCCGTCAGTACAAATTCACTCCCAGTTCACACGATAGCCGGACCTCATGCTCGATGCCGGAATATTCTCCTTCAGTGTTTTCACGTATTAACACGGTGTTCACATCGTCGTATGGAGTCTTGTATCCCTTTAGGGAGATACAAGGCCGAACATTAGCAAAGAGGTTGAACGTGCGACGAAGAGTCAAATTGAGCGAAACATGGCCCTTGCCGACTGGATCATCTGTTAGAATGACCCGCAAAAAGTTGCGCAATGAACACATATCAACGTACTTGGTGTAGCAAGAGGCCCTACCCAAATCAATTTTATGAAAGCACGGAAGATTGAAAGGAAGACTCACCCTTTAAGGCCACAGTGTTCTTTCGAACCGATTGGATGGCCTGATCCGGAATCACAGTCTTGCCACCTTTTAACACTGGGGTCACGCTGACCTCCTCCCATTGGATGGGCACCTAACCCGATCGTCAACGAAGAGCATTTTTAAAGTTTCAAGCTATACTTTAGCTGCCTCGTAGATGGTCTTGACAGATTCACTAATCTCAGGGCCGATTCCTAATGATTGTCATTGTACAGCGGCAATCTACCCCATAACCACACCCTGCCTTACCATCTCCCGGAATAAGCGTAATGGTATATTTACCCTGATAGCCAAAGATGAGCTAGTCAAGGCATATGGGGATGTGCAAAGGCATACATTGCTTCCTTTCTGTCCAGCAAAAGCAGCAGTGGGTGACGCCGACGCGTATCGTCGAATAGACTACAGAAAATGAGCAAGCACAGATACATAGACAAAATGCACACTAACCTGTGAGTGAAACAACGCACGGTGCGCAACGCCGGCGAAGGATCGTGTCGGTAACATGGCAAGGAGAATTTACAGGTGAAAAATACAACCGAACGCCGAGGGAATAGGCATCGGGCCGGGGAAACGGGTTCCTAGTCACGTGACCGATATGAAATTCCTCCGACTGACGGAATTGAGCAAATTGATTGAAGATGTGATGATTAGGTGACTCTTCCTTGTATTAATCTACATTATCCAGACCAAGGAAACAAACTCGGCTCAGGACACTCCCTCGAATCCCAGAAAACATGATGGGAAGAGTCCGTACTCTATCCACTGAGCAAACCGTTGAGCTGTTCCCTGTATCGTTCCATCTCCCTCTCTGCCTGCTCCTCGTCGACCTGAGCAACCTATAAGGAACCCGTTATTTAGTGGTGACTTCGCCAAGAAGCAACGTGCTTACTGGTGGTTGGGTGTCCACAGTTCCAGCCTGGCCAAGCTTTCCGTTCGTCAATTCAAATAGGACTTTGTCAACTTCCTCATCAGCCTCCTCTTCGACTTCTTCGTCCTCCTCGATATTCATGGCATCATCGAGCATTTCCTCCATGATACCAGCCTATACAATTTTTAGCACAAATCAGCCAGAGTACTGGGGTGCCTACCTTGGTCATTTCCATGCTCATCTCGCGCATCGTTTGGCTAATTTGAGGCAGTTTGATCAAGTTATTAGATAATTTCATGATCTCGGTGGACTTCCGGAGGGAACCAGAGACCTTGGCCATTGCTAGGTGGAATGAAGTGAAGGGCTCAGAGCAAATGAAGGAGAGGGTAGACGGTACCAAGTTGCTGAGATAGTTGAGTTCCTATTGAACCTAGACGAGCTTTGCTCACTGAGAGTCTATCCTTCTGCTTGTTACTTCGCACGACCTCGCGCGCCAAAATCCGTGCCGATTTGTTATCTCCCTTTTTTGCAAGTTGCTTGATGGTTTGTCGCACCTTATTCGTCTCAATATCTAGCTGAAGGGACGCGTCAATACCAGGTTCGGACTCTCGCGGCCGGAGGCCGGACCTGTCTCATCTCTCGGTCCAGGACCCTGCTCTCCTGACGAAGCTTAGCTTGCCAGGCACGGACACGATCTTCCGGGGTCGGCCCATATAAGAAGCGATTGATTGTTTGCATGAAGGAGATGGGAAGACGTAGCGGTGATTCAGAGTCAGCAGCCCCAAACATTGCCACAGAGCCGTATTAGGAAGGGATGTCGCACGTATTTGATTTGAGCGGCCGTCCGTTATTCATGCATGCAATGACCGTTACACTTCTCTCTACGTACTATAGTATGTCACAATTATGGGAAACCGGTTTGGTTTGACCGTTGTGAGATATATGCTCATATGGGATGTACGTCTTGCAATGCTGTCCATTGCTCTTGATGTGCCAGTGCTTGACTACGTGATATATCATCGGCATGTCTCCTTTCAATATTGACTAGTCCTGGGAATGATGCAGTGACCTGATACGAGACTTTTCATCGCACTCAGGCTCAACGTTCTGATCCATACTAGAATCGATAGATGGGATTCAGGTACCGGTGTCTCACTTGGATAGATGACCTCAGGCACATCCAGAATTTGCCATCATACCTGAGCTGCATAGGCAGACTGTTGAGGCCGCTGAGGCGCTGAGGGACGATGCCCAGTCCTGGGCTACTACTGCACCACCCCTCAGTCTAGGCCGAGGAGTACTGTAAGACGAAATGGTTGACCTGCCTCCATAGCTCCATCATCTCCGCGTGGAAAAAGAAGTCAATATCGATCAGTGGTTGCAATGGCAGCATCATCGTTCTCACCGTAGACCGGAACGGAACGCCCTGTCCTCGGTGCATACATCACTATCAAGTTGTACCCCCAATTGATAGGAACGAACTAGATTTAGTATTGAAAAAAAAAGCCCATAATGATCTGGCTGCGAGAAGCAGCACCATAACGGTTCTCTTCGTATTGCGAAGGACATCGCAAAGACCAGCTCGCGTGAGGAAATTAGACACGAGACCGTGCCTGAACGACTCGGAGACAACAATTTGCTAATTTGGGTAGACGAGGTTGCGAGCTGTCAGAGTTGTCAGACATCATTAAAAATATACATATGTTACCATGACATCTTTTGCTTCCTACCGTGACGTCTCGGGGTTCAACAGTTAAGGTCTCAGTAAACCCCTGCGTTGCGATGCCAGAAAGCCCGCCGAGCCCGTCGATTCCCACCCATTGACCACCTCATTGACCTCAATTCAGGTCGCGCCATCCTGAAATGGTAACAGAAGGACTCGGAAGTGCCTGAAGGACGAGAGCCGGCGCTAAGGTTGAAATTCACTTGTCTCACTAGCCGATGTTTTATAACCGGAAGACAATGCGTCGCTTCCCCAAGGCTCTGTGTATCACATCCACATCATTCAGTCTTCGATCTCTCAGACTGAGCCGGTCTCAGCATTTTTCTTCTTTTGTTTTTTCTGAATCATTTTGTTTATCGGACGGCGCGTGGGGCTAGCTCTCACACCTCGCCTCATCCGCTCGAAAAGGGGCGGGATGTCTAGACATTCTTTTGCACTGTCGGCCGTACGGGTTGAAGGTGCCGCAGAGTACGTGAATGACTACGTAGATCACCCTGACTTGTAAGTCAGCATATTCTCCCATTATCAACAAATGGCGGTATTGAGCCTGTGATCACCAAGTCGACTGGTTGCAGCTTTCTTCCTTGGTTGGGTGTTTTTCAGCGGCCTCCGTCATGCCTGGTTTTCCGCTTTCCTCCAGGAGTTGATGTGGACTTGTAAAGCCATTTACGATGATCGCCTACGAGACAAGACGGAGGAGCCTGTCAAGTTTACGGGTTCTCTGCATGACAAATCTGCCAGAATCCACCGTTCCTTGTATCAACACAAGCAACGGGGTGTCCCTGTACTATTGCTGTGCTTGGCATTCATGTTGGCAAGCTTGTCCTCTTTTTTGTCGCTGTTGACTTTCTACCCAAAGGCTGGTCAAGCGGCATGTAGTGAGTATAATTTAATCAAATTAGAGCGGGAGGTTTCAGCCTGATGTCCGATTAGCCTTCGTGGTCGCTGCTACCACTGTATCTTCTCAAGTCGCTCGGATGTTCGGGTTCTTGATCCTGGGTCTTGATCTGAGTCATCATGTGGGAAGACCATGGGAATCGCATATTTTTTGGTTGTTGTTCGGAATTGGGACAGGTTCGCGTTCGCGTGATTGTGCGTGTTGCCCCTTCTCACCCTGATTTTTCTGCTATCCCCCCAAGTCCTGAGTGGAGCCACTGCAGTCCTTGGAACTGGCCAACTGTTGTGAGTGTCTCTTCTCCTTGAATCAGGTAGATGCTCATTTCTTTGTCAGCTCACCCCTTGCCGTTCCCACTGTGGCGCTGTGTATCAGGAAGAGGTAGATCTATTTCCTATCAAATAGGCGTTCACAGCTAAGATTCTGAGAATAGATTTCTTCCAACATCGCTAGTTTCATCCATTCTGAACTTTGTCCTGGAACTATATATCATCCTTCGTTCACTGTCTCTGATGCAACCTCCTCGACTGAAGCTTACTATTGTGCAACATGCAAGGATTGTACAAGCTGGGAGCCTCTTACTCTTTGACATTTTGCTTGTTATCCCAAACACGACCTACACCAACCTGCTTGCCGAGTTCGTCTCATTTAGCGTTGGAGCGCTCAGTGTCCTCGGTTAGAGTTGCCCACGTTTACTCCGTTCATGAGTAACTGACTTTGTACTTTGGGCAGCTGCTTTCAATAGCTCATTTGGTCATAATGATTTCGTTGAATTTGCTCCAACTTCGTTAGATGTGCATATTTCGAGATCTCAACATCCATGCTCCGCCGTACCTGCCTTGGAAGACACCACCCACCGAGGCGACATGTCCGAACGTGTTATTCGCATCGACGACTTCATTTCTACAATCGCTCGTCCAAGTCTGGATATTGAGTCCTATGCATCACCATCACATGGTCCCCGAGCAACACGAAGGCACTCCACGATCCCTTTGTACGGACACCACGACGAGACTTTTTCAACACCCTCATCTCAACCATATGAGGTATCTATCCAGACGACGATGGATATCGTTCCCCCCGAGGCTCAGCCGGAACCTGGAAATCCGCTTCGCCGGAAAAAAATATTGTCTTACTCCAACCCTATCTGGGCAACCTTTGGCTCCCCACGAGGTGACAGTAGCGGCAGCGCATCCACCCACCCCGAGATATCAGTTGATGTCATGAAGTCTCCCAGCTCATATGATCACTCCCATGAGCGATCGACCAAATTTCTCAGCACCGCCTCGACCATACTGGGCTCCGATATCATCAGGAGAACCACATTAAAGGGCAAAGATCGCATGAGAATTCGCTATTCCATACCTAACGTTCCACTTCCAACGACTCTGGCGGTCCCTCCGTCGAGGCGGGCGATACATTACTCGTGGTTATCCAGAATGCCGAGTTCTGAGGATACATCACAGGAAGGTTCGACACTATCGAAAGGACGGGTGCAGTCTTCGCGCTCGATATCTTTGCTAAGCTCGAAGTCGGAACGGGGGTCCAAGTCGAACCAAAGCTCCAAGTCTCGAAAGAGTTCAAATTCAACACGTTCGGCAAAGATAACCGGTTTCAAGTTGGCGGAGGAGAGTTCCTCAGTGCCCATCTGGACCGGATCATCAATGGACCCCGCAACACTCGCAAGGCCTCCCGTTTCGTTGCCCCGGGATAGAGTGAGTTTTGTTCGCGGGCCGCGCCCGCCACCGTCCCCATTGCGAATGCAGCCTGAGGGATCTTGGCGATCTTCCGCATATGTCACGGTAGCACAGTAGATTATTTTACTGCATCTCGTATCTCACTGTAAAGATACACGCGAGTTGCTTCCGTACTGCCTATGATAACTCTTAACTAGTTGCAAGCAATCTGCTGTACGTCAATACCGTGACACGGCCAAGGATTGTTTGGATTTGTTGTTCTGCGGATCGCTTTTGGGCATGAGCCCTGTGATCATTGATAAATTGTTCCACCATGGCGTCTAGCGAACTTTTGAAGCAGATTCAAGCTGGAAGACAGCTCAAGAAAGCGGTAACAAATGATAGAAGTGTGCCTATACTTGAAGGCTCTAAAGGTGGGGGTAGAGGAGCTCTTGGAGGAGCTGGACAAAGTGCCCCGACGATTGCCTCCGCAGTTGCAGGGAGTGCAGGGCCCCCACAAATAGGAGGTCTATTCGCAGGTGGCATCCCTAAGCTCAGGCCAGCAGGAAGCTCAGGTTCGTCCCTTATATATGAGGTCCAATACCTTTCTGACAGATGACGTGCAGCACCAGCCAAACCGCCCTCGTTAGCCAAACCGCCATCTGTTCCTGGGAGAGGTGGCGCACCAAAGCCTCCGGCGC
>WNFQ01000647.1_pt1 | contig 40580 bp, 49 predicted proteins | sample 5400171 | NCBI WGS metagenome assembly WNFQ01 (sample SAMN13153356, study PRJNA577476) | soil metagenome | isolation source: 20 cm soil under Madrone tree | place: USA:California | collected 2016-06-14
CCGTACGGATCTGTCATCCCCGATTGATGAATCCACAGGCTCTTCGCTAATCGTGCCCTCCTCTCTCCACCCTCTCACTCAACGCCGGCAGATACGGCAGTCGAATGGGCCTACGCTTTTGATGTCCATACCAACGCTTTCTTCCCACTTTATCTTACCCTTTATGTTGCACAACTTTTCCTCGTCCCTGTTATTCTGAAGACGAATTGGGTATGTTTATGGGTTGGAAATACACTTTATCTGGTCGCGTGAGTTTTTCCAGATTTCACGCTCCCTTGTCCGCTCTCCTTATTAGCCTTCTAGATTCGCGCAGTACGTCTATGGCGTCTATCTAGGGCTCAATGGTGAGTTTTTATGACTGTTACGGGTGAGGGAGTTATCGATGTACCTCTCCGCAGCTCTACCTTTCCTCATACGAACCGAGCTCCTTCTCGCACCCCTGTTGCCACTGTTCGTAGGATACATAATATCGCTGCTCGGTTTTAATGTCGGGAGATGGGTGCTTAATGCATATTTTGGGTTATGATAACCCCATCATCAATTTGATGCTGCACTCAAGACCCAGGACGCGATCACGTGAGCACATTCTGGCGTGTACGACTGGGTGAATGCTCCTAGTGGTGTGAACTGAATTCGGGTTACACACAGGACATCGCATTTAGTTTCGTACATCGCAGTATTTGCTGGGCGTCGCGCTAGCTCCTGTTATTATTGGTTTCAATGCGGGGTTGGGCCGATACGGTGCATTCCCGAGTCCTAAACTTCTCAACGCTGCTCCACGTTGGGAGACATACACTGGCAAGACAAAGTGATTTCGTATTACAGTACATCGATGTCTCTCATTCTAGACGGGCCAGCTGGCGAACGATGTGCGGGAACTCCACCCATAGCCTGCTGGCCTCGGCTATAAACACTATTCGTCTCGATGCTCAATGTAATAGATCCTTCGTCGTCCGCGAGGTTGAGGCACGCACCCTGACTCGAGATTGATTGTACTGTATAATGTTCGCTTACAGTAAGAGGCACGCAGGTCTGTACCGCATCAGGGCCTTACTACGGCCTCTTGGGAAGATGGAATGAGTGCAGGCTGGATTATCCGTCCGTTCCTTCTGCATGCACGGTGTCTTGGGTTACGTTGGGTGTATGCCGTTGCCGCCGTGCTGGACCCCATTCAGTGAAAGCAAGTCCCGGCCTTGTCCGAGTCCCACTCAGTCCCAGTGTCGACTTTCACGAGTAAGCGCACTTCCACCTTGTGTGGCCTCGTGCTCACATCTTTCGATATATTTCTCTTTGTCTCTTTGTTCTCCTGTTTCTGTTTGACATCGTGCTTGGGAGTGCACGCTCACCTTGTTCTTGATTCATGCGGAGATGGTTCAACAAGGGCCTGCCTACGGTCCTGTAAATGTACTTTATTGCCACCGTTGCTGCAGCGCTGCATGTCAGTGCATGATTGACGAAGCGTGATGTTGAAAGTCCTTGGCGCAAGGACCGGAGGGGGGAATTTCAGGGCATTCTACTCTGCGACAAGATACGGTATGGGACACGAAATCCATTTGCATTGCTCTGGGTTCGGGCGCATCATCGTGACGCCGCAACATCGCCAACCTCCAACACAATCAAACCTTATCCTAGAACACGTCCTCGTCCAGCCATCCGCGTCCCAGAAAGCCCTGCATTGCTTTCCGATTACTTTCCGTACAGTACGTATACCTCTGTGGATACCTTTGCGCCTTCGCAATTTGGAAGACGAAACACGCAGAAACATGACGTCGTTCCTGTGGCCCGAGTGTGACTTATCATGTTTAGGAAGGGAGCGGTAGGGTATCCATGCTAGTTCCCGGGGTCATCAGGGGTCCTCTGTCTGAACTACAGTAGATAGGCAGGTTGGTGACACGAGAAAGGGGAATACCTCACGAACGTTCGTGTTCATTGTGTTACCCTGCACTGCATCGTTTGTTCGTTCTTCCCCACATTGTGTACTATAACGGATAATGAACGGTTATAGTTAATCCGTTACACAATAACAATAGTCTGGTACTCGAGTACAGAACCACTTAATTCGGTGTCCGGCGGCGTTAGCTCAATTTAGCCTTCTTTGTCCAACATACTGTACAGAACCCCAGGCGCATATATAAGGCCATTGTGCATCCCCCTTCCGGTCGCGTCCACATTATGCGGGCATTCATAGTTGCTGCTGTAGTCGGCCTGGGGAGCCTCCCCCGCGCGTTAGCCTGGGGCGCGGCAGGTGCGTTTTATCCTCCACCTTAACATTCTCATGCTAAGGCAAACCTCCGAAACAAAACCAGGCCACGAGATTGTTGCCGCAATTGCCCAATCTTACCTCGAGCCGGGAGTCCTCAAGTCTGTCTGTTCTATCCTCGCCGACGACGCCAAGGGTGACCAGGTGCGGGGCGACGCGCCTTGCTACCTTTCGACGGTGGCCACTTGGGCGGACAAAATCCGTTTCCACGCACGTTGGTCGGCTCCGCTGCACTTCATCAACGGCAACGGTGACCATCCCCCGGGCGATTGTCGCTTCCCTGGTCCAGATGGCTGGGGCGGAAAAGAGCGCGCCAACGTGCTTGACGCGGTCAACAACGTCAGCTCTATCTTGACCGACTTTGCACAAGGATCAACGACGTCTGCAGCCCCCGAGTTGGCACAGGAAGCGCTCAAGTTCCTCATCCATTTCGTTGGTGATATGCATCAGCCTCTCCACCTTTGCGGGCGTGATCGCGGTGGAAACAGTGACAAGGTACATTGGGACAACCGAGTCACGAGTGCGTGTGCCTGTGGAAATATTTCCATTCTAAGGTTGTACTGACGGTTCCGCCCGTGGCGGGCGTTTACTGAACAGACCTTCACTCCGTTTGGGATAATGCTCTCATCGCCAAGGCCATCCGGTTGACACCGCAGAACTACTCGCACCCCCTTGCCCTGCCTGCTCTGGAGTCCTCCCTCCGCGGCGCGATCTACGACCCTTATATCCGCCGTATCATCTGGGAGGGATTGGGTTCAGGTCATATAGCCGGCCGATGGGGATCTGAAGCACATTCATGGATCAAGTGCCCGCCTCCTCCCGCTCCCGAGTCCGTGGTGGACGCGGAATGGCCACCGCAAGAAGTACTCGCGGCGCCCCGGAAGCCCAAACCAGGTCCAGGGCGCGGCCCGCCGCAGACAAGCGATTCGGCGGTTCTCTGCCCGTACGCATGGAGCGCGCCCATCCACAAACTCAACTGCGAAGTAGTATGGCCGCCGGAACTGGATGAGCCCGAAACCGAAGGAAGAGCTCCTCGACGGGACTACCTCGAGCTCGACACGCCTAAATATTCCGGGAACATCGAGAAAAAGTGGATTGTCGAGAAGTTGTTGGCGCAGGCCGGTGTGCGTCTCGCGGGAATTTTGAATCGCATTTTTTCGCAGCAGCAGGAGTTTGACTTTTGAAGGAGCCAAAGTCGGAATATGGGGTTTTTCTTGAACTTTTCTGTATTTACTCTGTAAGTTAGTAACTAACCGTTCGTGAAGCAACCGTTCTGAACTTTCCCCATTGTATGGAGCGTGAGAGATACAAAGGGTTGCCCTAACACGGAAAGAATGTACAATGCCTTGACAGTACCATGAGAACAAGGTCCGTTGTGATCTTCATCGCCCCTCAGGTTTGCCACGTGCGAAAAAGAAAGAAAGCCCCGAAAAGCTTTATTACACAAGATAAATAGTAACGACAGAAGGTCCAAAGGGTACTGTATGTGGTCATCTAAAAAAAAGATGGCTGGCTACACTAGCATAGGGCGTGCGGCTCGTCGCGGTACTATGACCGCCGCGGATCATCCGATGATCCTGTGGGCGAAGCCGTGTGACTTCGCGAACGACGCTCCTCCGCGCGCAACCGTGTCCGCTCTGTCGCCGCCTCTAGCTCATCGTCTTCCGCACCTTCCTCACGGAGACTCTGCATATTAAGCGCATGCACAGAGCCGCTCTGTGCATCTTCTAACACATCGAATAGCGCTGTACGCGAGCCGCGGCGCGCATGGCCAAAGTGTAGCCCTGGTGAGGATGTCACCGCCGTTGCTGCTGGCCAACCGTCGACCGATGTGCGACCTTGGAGCGAGAGTCGTGGGTTGAGAATCCCGTGTTCGAGCGCGTTGTGTCCCGTAACTGCTGGTTTGCGTGAGAGCTCGAGGAGGTGCATGCCGATGAAGATGATGATGAAGCCGACCAGGAGGGATACTGTGTTCACCGGATTGTCAGTGTTGAGGCCTTGGAAGAGAATGAGAGATGCGACGATGGTGGCCGTTGAGAAGCAAACATAATACAAGGGGTTCACGCTAGACAGTTCAGTGTGTAGGCGACAATACGGCAAAGAGCCTGAGGTAGCAGACGTACACGTTGGTAGAGAACGTGTCGAGAGCTTTGTTGAAGTAATTCATTTGGACCATTATGCAGACGCTAACGACGATCCCGAAGAGATAGGTGCTGACGTATATGAATTGATTATTGCCAGCAAGGGTGAGCTTCACGGCAATGCCGAAGCCTTTGATTGCCATGATAGAGACAGAGCCAACAAGAGAGCAAATGGAGATATATACAAGTGGGTTTGAACGGCCATACTTGGGTGCGATAGCATAGATCATTGTGAGCGAGAAGACGAGCACGCAAAAGCAATACATCAGGAAGCCTGTGCGCTACGTATTAAAGCGCATTGCAGAGTGAGGAGATGGCGATGGCGACGTACCCGGTTGGACGGCAAATCGTAAGACTTCATCGACCGTTTGTATATCTTTATCTGCAGGTGCATGTAGCACGATGATTAATGAGCCCAGGATACAGATTGTGCACCCAAGTCGGCCTAGATGTCCTAGCTCTTCATCTAAGAGATACGAGGCGAGAATTGCGCTGTATTCCGGGTCAAAAATGCATTACGACAAGGACACTAATACCGACGCACCCGATGATTACGCTCAGCGAACCTAACGGGGTAACCAATATTGGAGGAGCAAAGGAGTATGCAGCAAAATTTGCCACTAGCGTAAAGGAATGTATTTGAGGAACCTAAAGTGAGGGACTAGAAGTGAAACGCACATTCACCCAACACCACTGACAGCGCATCAGAGACAGATTAGCAGATGAAGCGCGCGGGAATGATATGGAACACTCACTTATTGCCATCCCTGCCCACCAGACAGGATTTTTGAGGTAAGCGTGGTCATCAGATGCTTGAGAATATGTGTGTCCTCTGTCTCCTGCTTCATTGAGGCCCTGCGTGATGGGAGGTAAAGCGGTCGCACGACTGCAAAAGGGTAGCGTGTACCTTCTTTGTGATGATAAAACTGGATCCGATGGCTACTGTGCCCGACACTGCCAGAGCGAGGCCGACATACTTGTCTTCTACCATGAAGAACTATGCGGGCGGTGAGGGAGAAAGGTCGGGGCAAGACGCGTGTCCGTGGCGGGACACAGGAAATGAGTGTGGTAGAGCAGTGCTAGCAGCCCGTCAGAACAATAATATTTTCAACAACTCGCACGGGTCATCTAATCTAATCTTGCTCAACGTTGAATAAAAAGTAGTTTTAGCCCGAGTTTCTGTTTTATTTCTCTTCACAAAGACGCCAGGATACGAGCCGAGTGTTGTCTGACCTGAGATGCTTCGTTCCGCTCTCCGCGGCTTTCAATTCCGTCCTCCCACTCGCTTCCTGAATACACCTCACTGTCCATTATCAACAATGGGCACCATAGGCACACAAACAGTCGACACGACCGATAGGCTCGCAGCCCTGCGCAAGCACATGGCAGAGCACAAGGTTGACGCATATATTGTGCCGAGCGAGGACCAGCGTAAGAGCCTCGGCCCATCTGATTGGAGACCTGGCTCAAAATGTGAACTCTTTCCAGATTTAAGCGAGTACCCTGCAGAGTGCGATAAGCGTAGGGCGTTCATTTCAGGATTCAATGGCTCTGCCGGTTCGTTCGTTGCTCTGTCATAGTTTCTCTCTCTCCTGACACTGATTCTTCTCAGGTACTGCGATTGTGACAAAGGACCGAGCATATCTTTTCACGGATGGACGTTACTTTCTTCAGGCGAAGAAACAGCTCGATAAGTCAGTTCAAATCGTGCTGAGATCAGCTGGACTACGAGAGACTCAGCCGTGTACAGGAACTGGACTTTGATGAAACAGGGCCAACCAGGTGCGTCCCACGAATATCTGTACTGAGTATCCACAATAACCCTCAATTAGACGTTCCCACCTGGCAGGAGTTCATTACGAAGGCAAGCAGCCAGATGTTGGTCTTCTACCCGGCTTAAACTCTCTTGACCCCATAGAACGTTACCCCACCTTCCCGTGCCGGAACAGATCCAAAACTGATCACTGCCTGTACGTTTGCGTCAGCTCTCCTGGCGTTGACCTAAAAGACACCCCCCAGCCGATGCCAAGTCTTTCGCCGCGATAGAGATCTCTTATGGCGAGAATTTTGTTGATCTGACCTGGGGTTCTGCGCGACCCGAGCGCCCGAAGAACCCCGTGTTTTCCCTCGGCGTCAAGTACACTGGCAAAGGCCACACGGAAAAGCTCGGGAGCGTGCGTCAAGAGCTGGAGAAGCAGAAAGCGCGCGCGATTGTAGTGACGATGTTAGATGAAGTCGCGTGGCTGTTCAATCTGCGGGGCTCGGATATCGACTTTAACCCTGTTTTCTTTGCCTACGCGGTAGTCAGCCCCGATAGTGCCCAGCTTTTCGTCGACCCGACCCAGATCAATCAGGATGTACGCGCCCAGCTCGGACAGGAGGTTCAGCTGCTTCCGTACGACGAGTTCTTCCCCCACCTAAAGAAGCTCGGAGCTGGCCTTCGGGTACGTTGGCATGCCTGACCTTGCGCTGATTTCGGGTATTCAGTTCGTGATCAGGAAGGTCAGAAGGTTTTGATCGGTGACAAGGCGAGCGTTGCAATTGCCGAGGCACTTGGTTATCCCTACATCACGATCGCGCGATCGCCGGTCGCAGACCTCAAGTCTATCAAGAATGCGAATGAAGTTGAGGGCTTCCGCACATGTCACATCAGAGATGGTTCAGCGCTCGTGCGATACTTTGCGTGGTTGGAGGAACAGCTGAGCAACGGAATTAAGCTATCAGAGAGCCAGGGTGCGGATCAGCTGGAGAAGTTTCGTAGGCAAGTATCCCCCCGTCTACATCGTTGAGTGACGAGGGTCTTACTGGTCCTTTCCTGTCTAGAGAGCTTCCTTTGTTCAAAGGCTTATCTTTCACGACTATTTCCTCGACTGGGCCCAACGGAGGTGTGTGAGGCCACTCTAATTTTTGTCATATCCTCAATGCCTTGAAATAGCGATCATCCACTATTCACCGGACCCAGATGATTGTGCCATCATCCGGAAAGACCAAATATACTTATGTGATTCTGGCGGTTCGTGGTGCTTACTGCTCCTCTGTATCTCGTGTTAACAGGCGAATTCTAGGGCAATACCTGGATGGCACCACGGACGTGACACGCACCTATCACTTCGGCACTCCAACTCCAGACCAGCGTCGCACTTTCACTCGTGTGCTGCAAGGCCATATCGCTATTGACACCGCTGTGTTCCCCAACGGAACTTCTGGTACGTCACTCGTTCCTGACGAGGTGCTCAAGTGTTAAAGAAACGAACCCCAAACTAGGTTTCATTATGTGAGCCAGGCGTTTTCCCACTTAAGTTTCTCTCTGAACGCAGTCTCAGCGACACATGGGCGAGGAGGTACTTGTGGAGGGACGGGCTTGGTACGTCGCCTGACTTGTGTTCCAACTTTTGACCAAATTAAGTGCCTATAGACTATAGGCATGGTACTGGCCACGGCGTCGGTCACTTCCTAAATGTCCATGAAGGTGCGTAATGTTTCACAGAACTTCACATGTACGTCTCACTGAGGCTTTGAGTCAGGTCCACAAGGTATCGGCACGCGAATTGGTGCGCATATATCTGGTATATCTATTAGCCTCTTCTCAAACTTCACACATAGCATACAATAGTACGCCACTGAAACCCGGTATGACTGTTTCAAACGGTGAGGATGTCTACCTTCTCGTCTAGTCTACGGGCTCATCAAAGGATAGAGCCGGGCTACTATGCCGACGGAGAATACGGAATACGCATTGAGAACGTGGTCATTGTGCGTGAGGCTCGGACGCCGAATAACTTTGGCGACAAGGGATACCTTGGGTTTGAACACGTTACCATGGTATTCCGTTTCGCCTATATTCCCTTGGACGCGCTGACCCGTCTTTGCGAAGGTCCCTATGGGGCGAAACCTCATTGACGTGTCTCTCCTCTCCGTCGAGGAACGCGCGTGGGTGGATGTGTATCATAAAGAGGTATGGGAGAAAGTATCCCCATTGCTCGAGGGCGATGCAAGGGCTAAGGCATGGCTGCAACGCGAGTGTGCGCCGCTGTGATGCCGAAGTTGGGTTCATCTATCCCGCATTAGTTAGCCTGTATTTCACTTGATGGGTTCCTACTCGCATGAGAGTAACTGGTTTCTTCGTTGAATCTGGCAAGCAGTGTAGACAGGGAGAGATGCGACCATCACACGTACCAGCCGTAGCCAGGCAGCGAGTATAGGGATAACCCATAATTCAAACTTCTGACCCTACAGTAGCTAGTACGGAGCGTCGCGGAAAAATCCAGTAGTGCGGATGGAGGGACAGCTTTGAAAGTGGAGGCCATGTGCTGGGTACTTTTTCAGTCTCGGATTCTGCGTTGTACGTCACTATTTTCGAGGGCTTGGACCGGAGGTGAATGTTAGGCATTACGTACAGCTTGCTCTCTGCCACCACCACCAACGAGCGCCGGCCATCCTGAACGTGAGCCCTACTAGTGGGCTTTCATAACCTTCCGTGCTTCCATGGTAGAATATTGCTCCACAACGTTACAAGGGGCTACATGCGTCAACAGTCGATGTCCGTATAGCCATGACGTTTTCCACTGCGAACCATGCGGGTGTTCTTTTCCTGCCTCATTACTCGTCCAACACCATCGCGCCCAGAAACACCTTCGGAATATAGCTTCCAATGCCAATGGTTCTTCGGTCTCAAGTACCCCTCGGTCTCCTCCTCTTTCGCAATCCGCATTCTCAGATCTATTATCTGCGCCATCTGCATATACTTCTCGACCACTGGCATCAAGACCCAACACACCTACCCTCAATGCGGACCCACGCGTCACTGTGTCTGATGGAGATGGTCTTAATCTCGTCGTAAAAGGGACGGGAACTGCAGACAACCCTTCGTTTCCTTCTATCAGCCATACCATTGTCATTGAGAAGACCGATGTGATATCTAGTCTCACAGTGCAATCTATGAAATTGAAGCCCTCTCCGAATCGATTGTGCGTGCTAGTTTGGTTACTCTACTCAAGTTCTCATTCATTTTTCTCCTGGCAGCTTTGTCGCGCGTTTACTCGGAAAAACGATTGAGGTTCGAAAAAACGCGGAACGAAAGATCGAAGTGTCATTCAAGGCTCCATATGTCGGTACTTTTCACGGAGCCCTGAAGATTACATTTAGAGACAAATTGCAATCGGATGAAGAATTCACAGTTACCCGTGAGCTTCGTGGGCACGCTGTTCTTACTCAAACTAGCAGCCCCGAAACCTCAAACAAGGCGGAAGAGGATACGACAGACAGTGAACACGCTGGAATCACTGTTTCGCACGATTTAGGGATCGAGTTCTCAGTAGAACGCTCGCTGTTAGATGAGTCATTTGCAAAGCAAACGAAGGAGCTTGTCATTTCCAAAACCTTGGTTCCGCTGGTCTCACTCAAATCAGCTAGGGTGGGCTCATCAGATGGTGCTGTATCTAGGTGTGTCCACGTCATTCTAAGGGGCTTGAACTCATTTTTTCGACACATAGCCAGTTTACCGCGCGGTTCGAGGGCGATTCTCAGTGGATCAGGTATAATCATAAAAATATAGTAACCGTCTGTTTCACGCCTCAGCGAGAAGGACTCTATGAGGCTGTCCTTGAACTGACTTTCTGTGGTCACAAGCACAATACAGACTTTGTGATCAAACGGACGCTATGTGGACGGGCAAAGCAACCTGCTTGTGTGCATGGACTCCTTCAACTTGAGTATTATGCACCCAACACAGCGTCTCAACCAGTAGATGATCTGGTGGATAATCGCACGGGGATTCCTGCTGATCAAGAACTCTCAGACAATGTTGGCACTGGAATCTCCGTCTCGCACATAGATGGTTTAGAATTTGGCGTCGTCGAACGCAAGCGCCCAAATGGACCTTTCGCGACTCCATCGTCCTTACTCACCATCAAGTACAAGGATGATTTCCCGGCTGTGACGTTCGAAAAGGGAAGAATTAAGACATCGGATGGGAGCGATCCAGAGTGAGTTGTTGCCACTCCATAGTTCCGTCTTATCATCCATCGTTCTTTCAGCTTTGAGGTAGTTTTCGAGGGCGACTCTCACACCATCCAACCTGGCTCGGAAAGCAGAGTGCGCGTCATATTCTGTCCGAAATACGAGGGGCTGTTTAAGGCAACACTCGAGCTGATTTTTTATCACGCCAAGTTATCAGTTTGGTTCGTCGTTCGCAGAAAGTTACGAGGTATTGCGGGCTCGCTCAAGGACCATATGCATTTCGAGTCTCTCGGCCAAGCGGATGACATGCGTGCTACAGAAAGTCGAGGAGCACCGCCGCAGAAGACTATACTGCTCTTGTTCCCTAACCGACGTCGAAGATCAAGGTATTTACCAGACTATGAATTACCGCCAATAGTCCAGGAGGCGTTGGACAAATCCACGGTCACACATCCTTACGACAAGAGTGCTCCAGGCGTCATCTCTGTATTGAGGCTGGACAGTTTAAATATGAGCACGTACGCGCACTACTTCAATGTTCTATTGGCTGTTGAGGATGGGCATCAGCAGTATGTTCTTTATTTTTTGTCCCTCGTTTGGTAGTAATATCGGGACAGGTGGGATGCCATACGTAGACCTACCTATGAGGTTGACGTCCAGGGGCGCGGCCATCAGTACAGGTAAGCTTCTCTTTCTTATAAGCGCTTCTATTCATCAGAAATTGCGCAGCATTGAGATCGAGAACAACGACGAGGATCTTCTGCCAGAGGTGGCCCTGGGAGATTTCCTTTGGTTGGATGATATTCACGATAATATACGCTATGAAGCGCGTGTCACCAATGTCGATGTGTTCACGCGGCATCATCTTGCTGTGCTCAAGGTGTCGCTTAGATTACCCGCGGATTTTGATCTCTACAAAGGGACGAAATTCGAACTACGATTCAGGCAGAACCGTATCACACTACGACGGCAATACCATGCATTGACAGCTGCACTTGCACCCCCGCGTCGGCTCTCATTCCCCTCTGTTTCGGACATCAAACCAATGCGACGTCTCGGGCGGGCTGAAATTGATAACCTCAAGTTCCGCCAGTTAATCAACAGGGATATTCGCGATGATAGTCAACAATTACAGGCAGTAATTTCGATATTAGAGCAGCCACCGGGCTCTGTCCCGTTCATCATCTACGGACCGTCAGTGTACCCTTCTCCACCCTCATCAGGTATTTACTGATGACCTCCTTGCAGACCAGGAACGGGTAAAACATCTACTATTGTCGAAAGCATTGTGCAGCTTGTACGGCGTGATGCTGGCGTCAGAGTTCTCGTATGCACTCCAAGTAACGCTGCATCTGATCTACTCGCTGAGCGTCTAGCAGCTGCCGGTCTGGATTCGGACAAGCTGTACCATCTCGATGACTCTTCGCGTCATGAGGAGGACGTTCTTGAAGACGTACAAACATCCTCAGTATTCCCAGGGCATGGAAGACTACTGGCGTTCCGCGTCGTTCTCTCAACCTGCTCCTCAGCGAGTATGCTCAAGGCCTTAGATGTTCCTGTCGGGCACTTCAATTACATTGTCATCGACGAGGCTGCACAGACAGAGGAACCTCTCGCGATGATTCCGATAATGGGTTTCTCGAATGCGCACACGAATGTTATCCTAGTTGGCGACCCGAATCAATTGGGCCCCATCATCAAGTCGCCAACTGTGGTGAAGGCCGGGTTGGGAAAGAGCTACCTGGAACGGTTGATGCTTATGCGCGAGACGTACGGACTCGATACACAATCTGGGAAAACGTGAGTGGCCATTTCTCTTTGTAGCCCACATCTTTGTCAAAAGGATCGCAGGATTGTCGCGCTCCATCGAAACCGCCGCTCGCATGGCAACATTATCGCATGGTCAAACCGGTACTTTTACGAGGACATGATGCGTGATTATGGGAATTCATACATCACATTCCATCTGGTTCATTCGGACGTGTTACCGAAGAAGGGCTTCCCTGTTGTATTCCATGGGGTCAAAGGCAGTGAGCAACATGCGAAGTGGTCACCGTCGTACTTCAACATTCTCGAGGCATCGGTCGTCCGCGATTACTGCGTGAAGCTCACAGGAGATACCGAACGAAAGATCTGTGAGTACTAGATCATATTTGGGGTCTATTCACACGTTTTATTGATTTCTTCGGTATAGACCCAGAGGAGATTGGCGTTATCGCGCCTTACAAGGGGCAGATCAGGGCCATTCGGGAATTGTTGAAGGTTGCGAAGTTATCGGATATTTCGGTGGGCCCAGTCGAACAGTTCCAGGGACAGGTTTGGTGTAGATCATGAATCGACAATGGGCGGTGCTAATCCGACTGTGAGCAGGAACGAAAGGTGATCATTCTGGCCACCACACGAAGTAACGAAGAAAGCTATCTGGGGAAAGGGCTAGGTTTCATAATGAATCCTCAACGTACGAACAGTGAGTGACTTTCCACGCACAGATTTGACTTGAAGTTGACCAAGGTTATGTTAGTGGCCATCACACGCGCGCAGGCGTTGCTCATTGTGATCGGCGATCCGGACGTACTGGGGAAGGATAAACTCTGGCAAACGTACTTGAACTATATCAAATCGCGCGAAGGGTGGACGGGAAAAACGCACAACTGGAAGTCTGAGGACGTTGTTCACCTACCTGGATACGAAATCATCCCGGGGAAAGGGAACATTGCTTATGGAGAGGAGTTCATCGGTGGGAAGAGCGAGAAGATTCGCAAGTCTTCAGAAGGTAGCGGAGGGTAGGGGAATCGCACTGAAAGGAAGAACGCTCTACTGTCTTGACCGATTTCAGATGGCATCACGGTGCAACGCGTGCTCTGAGTCTGCAACTCGACATTCCAACAGCAAAGCGTTATCATCTTACATTCACGCAACGCACGGAATTATCCCTATTGATTACGCTCAAACTGAACGGTCTGTTGATGCTATCGATGTTTACTGTAAAGTAATTTTCATCTACTACGATAGCCTGTCAAAAGCACCTTTCTGGTTCTTGTTGTAGCACTAATCACATCTGTCGGCCAGTCCATTACATACCACGCATAAGGTACAAAGGAATACCTTTGAGACAGGGAACAGGGTAGCGACCAGCTGTCAAGAGGGTCGTACTCGGGACTTGAGATCTTGAGAATCCACATGTTGAAGACCGAGCCGGCATCACCGGTAGATAGTATCATCTATAAATGATATGGGGTTCCTGATGACCAGCCCCAGTCGGGTAAACTCATTGACCGGCCGCTCCTTTCCGTGGACGAAATGCCTAGCAAAAGGAATCGCGCTGTCCGAGGAAGCGACATCTTGTAACATGGATAGGTACGTCGTCATATGTGTGACGTCTCGTCTTGAACTCGGGCAGCGTAGACCGGCATATATGCGCTTAAAACCCCTTGCCACGATCGCAAACATCGTCGTCATGTAGTCGCAGCAATTATCAGCCCTAACAGCGGAAATATACCCCAAATAACGCGAGTATTTGCCTACCTGATCACCGCAAGACCCTGGACGATAAGAATCAAGTCCCACCTTCTCACTTTTCCATCCGACGACTCTGCGCTGTAGGCTTCCAAACGCTATTGACATTGTGTAGTGTGCCTTTTCCGGCCTTCAAGACGATGGACCTGTTCACAGTGAACCACCTTATCGCGGGGTCTGAAAGTCATACGTCGCTCACAACCACATGGAAACGTCGTTGATACGATTGCTCTTCAACTTTGTACTACCAACCCAAAATTTGTACTTGGGCCTGCGCTGCTCGCCACAAAGATTGTCTGCGGTGTTAATAGCTCAGAAGCCTGACTGGAGTGTTACTCACAGATGCGGAGCATGCAATGGCTTTTCTTTGGGTCTTTTCTTGCAACCAAGACCGCGCCGTTGTCTGGATCTTGGTGGTATTTCGCAAAGTACATCATTCCTTTTTGTGAAGATGAACCGGAGGAGCGTGCTGGCCGTATCGGCTTGGTTTTGTATTGTAGGCGCAGGTGAAGTCTCGGTCACAGAATTTGCGGTAGATCCCGGGGCATGTGAGTGTGAGTGCCGTGGCACCTGCATTTGCAATCGACGATCGACGGGTCGTTGGGCGGCAACAGCCTGCCCTAAGCCTTGAGCATCCTCGTTCGCATTTCCATTCACCATGGTAAGGTCATCCTATTGCATTACTGCACAAAGGGGAGGTACTTGTAACAATAGTAAGTGCTCCCTGCGCCACGACGTAATGCGATGCGAACTATGCAACTGTTCCTTTCCCCTGGGCTCACTTCTACAACACGAGACTGGAAGGCACCACCTCCAGAATGTTGAATCCAATGGGGCTCGGTCATCGGCTCCTTCACAAAGGACCTCAACCATCCAACCTACATTGCCGGCAGACATCTCGCCCCCAGCAGGTGGTAACACATCCACCCGGGATACGGATCCACGGGTCAATGTGTCTGGTGAAGATGGTCTCTATTTTTTGGTGGAGGGCTCAGGAGCACCAACAAATCCGTTCTTTCCTCCAAACACCCGCAAGATTTTAATTGAGAAAACCAATGAGTCGTCTAGTCTCTCTTTACAAACTATCAATCTGACACCCCCTTTCGGATCATGGTGCGAGTAGTTTGGTCACTCTATTCATAACTCTCACCACCTTGTCAACAGTTTCACTGCGTCTTTGATTGGCGAGCTATCGGCAGTGCAGAAAAACAAGGCCCGTGAGGTCATCGTGTCTTTCCACCCGTCACGTGTCGGCAGCTTTCACGCAGTCCTGAGGATCACCTTCAGCGATAAAGGGCGAAATGGTCAAGAATTCACATTGACTCGTGAGCTACGTGGGCGCGCTATCCTTCCTGGTGGCTCAGCTATCAACGGAGATGCACCCCATAACGTGGAGGATATGGAGGGTGAAGGCACTGGGATCACCGTCTCGCACGATTTCGGCCTTGAATTTTCTGTTGAATGCCCATCATCCGATGAATCGTTCGCAACACAGACTAAGGAGCTTATCATAACAAAGTCCTCCAATACACCGTTAGTGTCCCTCGTAACTGCTGTGGTACGCTCACCAGATGACTCTGTGACGGAGTGAGTTCAAATCTGTGGCTGGGGTCCATGGTCTCTCATTCTCTCGGTTCATAGCACTTTCTCTGCACGACTCGAGGGTGACACTGATCGGATCACGCCCAAGCGGAGGCATATAGTGACCGTTTCTTATATGCCTCGGCAAGAAGGACGCTGTGAAGCAGGTCTTGAACTCAAATTCCATAATCATAAGCGCAAGGCAGACTTCGTTATCAGGCGCACACTAAGTGGTTGGGCTAAGCGACCGAATAATGAGCCGGGACGCCACCAAAACGGGTTTGCGCGCGCTCTCCGGTCTCGGCCCATAAATCGCCAGGGGATTCATTCAAGCGTCTCCACGGATGATGAAGAGGAGGGCGAAGAGCTTTCGGACATTGGCATATCTGTCTCGGGTGAGGAAGGCGTAGACGTTGGCATCGTCGAGCGCAGGCGCCCAAATGGACCTTTTGCTACCGCAACGGCTTTACTCACCATCAAGTTAGCAGCTGGGTCCCCAGCTGTGACATTTCTTAGGGAAAGGATCAGTACATCGGATGGGTGCGATCCTGGGTGCGTTAGACAGTTTCACAACATTTTCGGTACTCATCGCTGCTGCAGTTTCGTAGCGACTTTCGAGGGAGACAGTCGTATCATTCAGCCTGGTACCGAGAACACAGTGCGCATCATATTCAGCCCAAAATACGACGGGCTGTTCGAAGCGGAACTCAAGCTGGTTTTCTATGACGTCCGGCTATTGTCTCACTTCGTAGTTCGCAGAAGGCTACAAGGAATCGCTGGCTCGATCGAAGACCACAGAGTTTTCGAGAGTCTCGACCAAGAAGATAATAAAGAACCTCGTGAAAATCATCGCTATATACCACCACAGACAGTTATACCGCTTTTGCAACCTGATCAACGTCGCAAATCAAGAAAACTCCCCGACTATAATTTACCTCCAGTGGTCGAGGAGATAGTGAATAGAGTCACTGCTGTCCATCCCTTCGAGAAGAAAGCGAAGCGTCTCCTCTCCGATTTGAGGCCCAAAAATTTAACTGACTACACCTATGCGAAATACTTCGAGGCTCTACTGAATATCGAAGATGGGCAGCAGCAGTGCGTCTCTTGATTTTTTCCCCTTACTTTGGTAGTGATGTCCGGACAGATGTGATGTTTTGGGCCAACCTTTCTATGTGATTGACGTTCAAGAGCATGGCAAACGATATAGGTGGGTCTTCCCACCTTGGTTCTGCATGTGTATTTTTGTTCACCATTGTCTCAGCCTCGAGATCGAGAATAATGACGAAGACCTTCTGCCGGAGGTGGTCCTCGGGGACTTTGTTTGGCTGGATGACATTCAGGAGGACATACGATACGAAGCACGCATCTCCAAAGCCGAAGTGTTTTCGCGCGGTCAAGGTCTCGCCGTGCTCAAGATTTCGCTTCGATTACCGACAGAGTTTACTCTCCAGCAGGGCGCCCTATTTATCTTACGATTTCGAGTCAATCGGATCACGCTGCGTCGCCAATATCATGCGTTGGCAAGCCTCTCTAATCGCAGCATTCCGTGTCGGCTATTGTTCCCTACTGCGGCAGATATTGGCCCGGTGCAACCTCTCTCGAGAGCTGGGATTGATAACCTCAAATTAGTGAATGAGAATATTCGCGATGATGACCAACAGCTGCGTACGGTAGTTTCGATTTTGGAACAACCACAGGGCTCTGTCCCGTTTATTGTCTTCGGGCCGTGAGAGCGCCTTCATAACCCCTTGACTACTACTGTTACTGACGATCGCTGCACAGCCCCGGGACGGGCAAGACATCCGCTGTTGTCGAAAGCATCATGCAGCTTATACGCCGTGATACCGGCGTCAGAATACTCGCATGCACTCCGAGCAATGCTGCGGCAGATCTTCTCCTTGAGCGCCTGGCGTCCGCTGGCCTAGACTCTGACAAATTGTACCGATTAAATGCTCATTCACGCGAAGAGGATGTACCGGAAGACGCACAACCATTTTCAATTATCCCGGGACGGGCAAAGTTGTTGGCATTCCGTGTCGTACTCTCGACCTGCTCCTCGGCGGGCATGCTCCAGAGCTTGAATGTTCCTGTCGGGCACTTCAGTCACATTGTTATCGACGAAGCTGCACAAGCCGAGGAACCTCTTGTGATGGTCCCAATATTGGCATTCTCGGATGCATATACGAATATTATCCTAGCTGGCGATCCGAATCAATTGGGCCCCGTCATCAAGTCGCTAGTTGCTGCCAAGAACGGGTTGGGACAGAGTTTCCTGGGGCGCTTGATGCGCATTCGCGAAGTATACGGACTCGATACACAGATCGGGAAAACGTGAGCCGCATTCTCTCTTTACATAACCTTCTCTCAAAATGAGCGCAGGATTGTCGCTCTTCGGAAGAACCGTCGCTCGCACGGTGCAATTATTGCATGGCCAAACAGGTACTTGTACGAAGATATTATGCGTGCTTGCGGGAACGTGGACGTCACGCACTTCCTTGTTGATTCGGGAGTGTTGGAGAAGAAAGGTTTCCCTATAGTGTTCCACGGTATTAAGGGTCGTGAGAAGCATACAAGGAAGTCTCCGTCATATTACAACATTCACGAGGCATCTGTCGTCCGCAACTATTGTGTAGCGCTCACTTCGGACCCGGAACGAATGATACGTGAGCGTGGTCCATGGTTTTACTTTTCCTCCGTTTTTTTTACCTCAGTGTAGACCCGAAGGAGATCGGCGTTGTCGCACCTTACAAGGCCCAGGTTAGGACCATTCGTGAGTACTTAAAGCAGGCGAAATTGTCCGAGATTTCGGTGGGATCAGTCGAGCAATTCCAGGGACAAGTTTGTGTCGATCGCATGTTTCACGAGGGACTGCGCTAACTCTGGCTCTATCTCAACCAGGAACGAAAAGTGATCATTATGACGACGACTCGAAGTAACGAAGAGGACCACCCACGGAATGCACTAGGTTTCTTGATGAACCCTCGGCGTATGAATGGTCTGCAATTTCCTCATCTGCTGACGCGTCTTGACTCAAAAGGCTGACCTATACTTTGTTAGTGGCCATTACACGCGCACAATCGTTGCTCATTTTGGTCGGAGACCCCGAAGTACTGGGGAAGGATAACTTTTGGCTCACGTTCCTAAACAATATCACGCTACACAATGGGTCGACAGGAAAGCTGCCCAGCTGGAAATGTACCGACCCGGTTCCTATACCTCTAGTTGAAGCCATCCCGAGGGGACGTGTATTGTTTGGGGAAGAGTATATCGATGGGAAGAGCGAGTGTATTTACAGATACAACCTCGCCGACGGTTGAAGATATGGGGATCACGACGACAGGAAGAACTAAGCACTTCTTCTGTACATACTGTATTGGTTTCCTGACTCTTATCTTGAACCTCATATTTAAAAGAATATCTCTGTATGTACGCTTCCAAGGGAGAGCAATACGAACTCATTCACTTCGACTTATTAATCAATCCCCGTCAGATAGATTCTCCTGATGTTAACCGGTGTCGCCTGTGCACGATATTGGCTCACCTGCCGACGGAACTGGAAATCTCCAGTATGAGTGGAGCCGGGCGGTGGCCCCACTAGTCACAAAGACCTGCCTATCATTGTCCCAGGGTCCCAGGACCGGGAGCTGAGTCGAAAAAGTCAATAGTAAGGTAATGGGAGACGGATCGTCGGCTAGGGCTGATCATGCGGACACGGCCTCTCGATCTCGACACCGGCCGGGGGCGCGCCAGAAAAGCCCCCGACGCAAACGGAGCGGTTGCTGTCGTTTCCCTCAGGATCTGGAGAATGGAAAACAGCTGCTGATTGGAGTCACCCGCAGACTGCATCATGATGGTGGCCGTAGACAGCGCGACCATGCTGATTTCCGTCCTTTGGTACCGTGTATTTGGCCGACAGTATTTGGGGGACATTTGGTGTGCAAATAAAGATCCCTAATTTATTTCCGCCTATTTTAGTGCATCAATAGATCAAACGTTATTTCATGGCTGGGCTGACTGGATTCTAGTCATTGTGCGGATTTGTGCCGCGGATAGAATTGCCAGAAAGGGAAACAGCTAGACTGTGGCGTCGGTGGCGCCCATTGTCCCGTGAACGCCGCCATTGTCCGTCGGAGCCGATGAGTCACGTGGACGTGGAAAACGCGAAATCGCGTCGTATTTAAATTGGGCGAACGCGTTCACAGTCCGCATACCTCTTTTTCCTGACCGCGTATGTTCGCTGTCAGGGTCATGCAAATGTCATATCGCTACCCATATAACGAATCAAATTTTCATCAAGCTACAATGTCACCAACGATGCCTAGAGGAAGTAGCAACCCGAGTACACCCGTGAACAATCCTTGGGACTTCGATGTTGCTACCTCTGCTCCGATTCCAGCACAGCAACCTCAAAGTTCAACCCCATCAACAAATCTTACTACTCTTCACCCGGCAGAGTTCTCTCCGGAGGAGTTATTTTCAACTCCTACCACTGCTGCTGTTTCGTCTCCTACAGTGATACGGCTCGAAGAGCGTGTTCCCGTTGTGCCCAGCCAGTATCATCGTTCACGCATTAGAGCTGCTAGTGGTGAGAGCAGGCCTCGCACGCATGTCCAGGGAGACGCGTCGAGTGCAAACGCAGAGCAGCCTGCGGGTCCTAGTACAGGCACAGCGCCGCCATTAGGGCCGGTGAGGACCACCCTCACTAATGTCCGCGCCGAGCGTACCCGCCCGCATCCATATCGCCGCCCTCATAGCGCTGGCGAAGCGGGTACTGTCCCCCGTGCTTCTAGTGCCGGAGTTGGTAAAACATCACGCTCGGTGAGCGATCAGGCGCGTAGATCGCCATTGACAGGGGAGAACAGCTCTGGGTTGGCACGAATGAGGTTCGCTGTGCCGTGTTCCTCTACCCTTTCTGTTCCGTTGCTGGGCTCTAACTACTGTGCCGGCCTGCAGCCCGCCATCCACTCCTCCCGGCACCGCGCTCGGTCGCACAACATCCCCCTTGAAGGTGTACTCGATTCGTACCGATATTCATTTCAACATCGATACAAACACCATGATTGCCATGCTCGAGGTGCCTGGCGTTAAGCATGACGAAATCAGTGTGACTCTCACAACTGAGCCGTATACTCATACAAGGCAGATAACTGTTTCAGGGCAAACACATCCCCCATTTGTAGAACCCGTCGCCGAAGAACGGGATCGAACAAGGCGTGAGCGAAAGTTTGGAGATTTCCTCCGTCGGTTACATGTCCCACCGCACACTCAGGTTTGTTCGCTGTTCTGCATATGCTGCTCTCCCTGATGCCCAGGACTGCATACCGTTAGGCGGCCGACATCAACGCCGAGATGAAGGATGGAGTGCTTGTTCTCACAGTTCACCTTGGCGCCCCGGCTGCCGTAGAAGCGCCACAAATTATTACAATCAATTAGATGGCTGCAACCATCAGCACAGTATGTCTTCTGTTGTCAACCAGACGTACTTTGGAGGACTCTTTGTTTGATGTGCTGGTTAAACACATTTTGTTGTCATGTTCTGTCGCTTTCTCCCCGTTAATCAGATTTGTTAGTGTCAGGAGCCCCGAGTTGTGTTCCCTGTAATGTATTTGCTGCGATGTGATCACGATGGTACCATAATTATCTATACCTACAGCCTCATTCGTATATATATTCACCACTCCCCCCACTCACCCAGACGTGTACATATACTCGTTTCATCACCCCCCCTCTCCCCTTTTGTAGCACCCACCGCTTCCAAAAATCGACTGTTTGCGAGTTCATAGTTCCTCCAGCATTCCGTAAGGTGCATATACATCAGAAGAAACGAGTAACTGACCAGGTATAATTCCGACGTCCTCACCCCGCGCCCATAGCACGCGTATGAACATAATATTGATAACGTCGGGTATCTGACTGAGTACGAGTCACATGGGACAGAGAATGAAACACGAGCTTTCACATCCCAGCTTGCTCGATGGCATAGTGAGGATTTTATGTCAACATAAGGCGACCAATCAACCACCTGTACATTTTTCTCTTCTCATTTCTGCGAAGCTTGAGTTGGACTGCCGCAGCGCAGCGCCAAGTGATACGCATATAATGGGAAAATACATGGAGCAAAACGAACGCCCATATACCACGTAACTAGCTCGAATATCCCACTCCCGAATAACACAGCCCTCCTACCAAGTCTCTGCTCAGAATAGCCAAGGCCCAACTATCATGGTTGAGCCCCGGAAAGGGAAGAAAAGCGCGTCAACATTGTGAGCGATTAATATTGAATAAAATGTACTAACTTCTACCTTTCAGACCCTCGGGTTTGATCTGGAGACAGCTCTGATGTATAAGATTCAGAGCCTTGACCGCATCACGGACATCGATAACGCATGAAATGTTGATCTCGTTCGCGCCCTGACTGATCATCTCAATGTTGACGTTACCCTGTGCCAGAGTCGTGAACATGCGCCCCGCGATGCCGACCATATTGCGCATCTGCTTTCCGACCATCGAGAGTATCACCATATCGCGATGTACGGATACCTAGAGTAGCCCCACACGCGCACGCACAAGTGCGCCCGAAGCGCAAGGCTGCCAGCTCAGACCTAGGGCGAAAGATGAAGGGTGAAATAGAAAAACGCACGATGCCGATTTTTTCCAGCTCGCGCACGAGACGCGCTTGTAGTTTACGATCTAGCACGTCCTCGATCGCCATACTGACGAATACCTCGCTGGTACTGATCAGGTCTACAACGACGCCGAAGCGGTCGAGCGTGCAGAATATGCCCGCGAGGAAGCCGTGCGAGACGCTCTTGCGGTTCGACTGGACGTTCAGCACGACGATGTGCTCTTTGATTGTCACAGCCGTCGGAAGCCGTTGACGCGATACCCCGGGACCGTTTATGGTCCCGTTCGAGAGGATGCCTTCGACAAAGGAGGAGCCAAAATCGGACAGCGGGCTTTCTGACTCGAGGTCCGCATCTGGGTCGATTACCGTGCCCCCGCCATATGGATTTTCGACGTTCTTGATACGTATGGGGATTTTTCTCCGGATGGCCTGGTAAGGCGATTTAGGAAATGCGCTTCTCTCATACCTAGGAGGTCATGGTGCGTACCTGTTCCATTGTAAATGGATGCACGACCTCGCAACCGTAGTAAGTCAACTCGGCAGACTCTTCAGGAGAGATGACTGGGATTACACGCGCGGTGGGCACTTTGCGCGGGTCTGCTGTGAAGATTCCGTCGACTTCTTTCCATATTTGCAGCTCGGTTGCCCCCAGACCAGCGGCTAGGAGCGCAGCAGCCAGGTCGGTATACCCGCGGCCCACTTGTTTTAGTAACGAGCCAGGCACGGGACCGAAGAAACCTGTGGAGTTGATATTTGAGCATTCTAATAGGGGAGAAGAGCTTAAGATACTACCAGTTGCAACGGGCACGCGGGGCTCGCACTGTCGTATTCTTTCAGCGAATGCATCGCTCACCCGGTCGTAGAAGTCTTGCCCAAGAGTGCCATCCACCTCGTCATGGGGCGGCACGACATTTTCTAATGATACATACTCTGCGTCTATGCCCTGCATCAACCATTTTAGGAAGTGAGTGAGTGAAAGATAAGTCAAGGGAACGTACACGATCTCTAAGTACTGCCGTAATAATTTTACAGCCAAGTTTTTCTCCAAAGCCAACGATGCTATCCTTCGATCTAGACGAGATTTCGTCTATGACCTGTAGTAAGCCCAAACATCAGCGCCCATTTCGCATATCAAGGGTTCTTTCAGACGGCGCACCTGCGCCGCAGATAGAAACGCTCTCAAGCTCTCACAGTCCCTGACAATCTCTCCCTCTAATTCAGCGAGAAGTATTTTCCCTTTCACGCAGTCCCGCGCCGCTGTTATATGCTCGGATTGGATCAAATCGACTGTTTTGCTGAATGATCCCGCGCATGGCTCGGCCAATGCGTTAAGGGAGCCTAATGGGGAGCCTNGGGAGCCTAATGGGGAGCCTGGTGGGGAGCCTGTACACGAACTTCGACTGATAAGGGAATCGATAAGCGGCGACGCTGAACCAGACTGCACTGGTGACAAGACTGGTGCTGGGCGTCGAAGAGCTTCGGATGCGGCACGGAGGAGAAGGTTGGTGGTGCCTAGTGCTTTGGTCGAACCAGAACGCGCCGAGCAGACAATGGCGAGTTTGTATTTATCCAAGTAGTCACTGCAAGGGTTTCACGAGAAATTTTCAAGTCGGATTTTGCCTGAGGGACAAAGAGAAAAAACTAGGCTTACGGAACGATGTTCTCCACGATCTGCGAGGCGAACTTGCCAACACTTGTACCCCCATATTTTTGTACGAGCCATTTGGCTCCGGGGTCGATCGTGGTTTGGTGCAAGTTTGGAGGTGTACTGGGTGGTGGTGGCGACTCGATGGAGGATAGTGAAGGAGTGGATGCCGCGGAGGAAGTAGGGGTTGATGGATCGGACATTGAGCTTCACGCCGTCGAAGACGATATTAGCGGGCACTTTAATACTTTTTAAGATAGTGGCTGACGGCCGTGTTGTGCGGCGGTGCGGAGGACAGATGGCGCTGTGAAAAAAGACGAGATGATAAACTCCTGTCTTGTGCATGACTCAGACAAATCTCACATCCGTCGTGCGCACGAATTCGGGGGTACTCGTCCCATCCGGGTCCTCCGCCCTACTTAGTGACATGGGATAGGAAATGTGTCCTACTTCGCCTTTTCAATGTTACTCTGCGAAGGGCAAGTTGGCAGTGGGCCTGGGTAGCAGGCATACTGAACTTCATTCAATTTTTGCCTACCAAACTCGGGTTTTGTGCAGGCCCAGCGCCCTTCTGAAAGATATCTTGGTTTCTGGATTTAACGGGCGTGGGTGACCCATACAAGGTACGCGCTGGCTTCAAGGAGTGGAGGAAGGAACTGACTTGGCCATTTTAGCCCATCTTGCGCAGTTCGACGTGCCTCACGAGTAACTGACAATAGACTCTGATGACACCCCATGCCAGCGGCATCCGCGCCAATTAGAGGGAAACGCCCTCATCTCCCAAGATCGTACGACTCCAAGGCAGGCGCGGGGTCTACGGTGCTTCAATATCTTCAAATTTTCATGGGTATTGCCATGCAGCCACTGCAACTCTTCTTTCTTCGCCTTCTATGACCCACTTGCATCTAGCGTTGCAACGCCGGCCGCAACCATTGACGTAATTGCCAGCTCTAAACAAACTCGGTTTGACTGTCATGCACATGGGAGAATTGTGATTTTTCAGTAAAGTGAAGAACAGGCGACCGAACGACCATGTATCAAATGGCAGAACCTCGGAAGAGATTCCCTACTCGACCGACCACCAGTACAGCTATAGTATGGGCTACGAGAACATATGTCTTTTTAAGAGGAAGGCGTAGATCGATGGGTTGGCCGTCTGGGTGAAGGAATGTCGACTCCCCCGCCAATTACGCTTGACGCTACAACAACTGAAATCCAATGGATGCAGAACTTTATGAGCGTGAGCCTCATGCACTAACGGCCCACTGTCTTATCTCCTCTTACTGTAACTATAGCTCCTACTTCAAGGACAGTCTACCAAGTAAACAACGGCGATGAACACCAAGGTGTGTGCACGAATCCGTGCGACCTCTGATAAAAGGATACAAGATGCAGAAACTCTACCAGTACTGAATCGGAATAGCATGCAAGGCACCCGTAGATAGTCGGAAAAGCTACGGACTTCATCCCCATTTTTGTAAGACAAACCAACTGTTCTCTTCTCTTCGCCCTGCCATTTCACCTTACATTGGTCTTCGAGTCATCTCGTCTATGGCTGCCCCATTTCTCACGAGACCTACAAGGTTCTGATTCCGATTTCCAAACCATCACGTCCTTGATCACATCTCTCACCCGAGTCATTACACAGTCCGGTGGCGCTATATGTGCCCATTTTCAGAGCATCACCGGGTGTCAGCCTTTTGGCCATCTGCGTCAACATACTCAGTACTCAGGTTCTTCGACCTCTTTTCAACGTGACAAGCGCGCTTGCCTCAGCTCAAATACAATTATAGCGCTCGCAAAACTCTCCAATGGTTGCTTTTGCCTCAGGCTTCACCTCTCCAACTCCCTCTCCCTCTTTGCCATTAGCAATTGGCATCGACGCCCCGGTTGGCGTAACAACCCCATTACGGTCTCGTAACTCTGTTGACACTGTACATGTCACTCGGAATACTTCTCATCCCCCAAATGCTTTTTACTGAACAGTCCCCACACCACATCATGGATGCGTTACGCACCGCCCAATTCCCATACCTCGGTCTTCCTCGGCTCGTGCAACTCTGTTTTCCGGGGTACACTTACTCGCTCCTCCCCAATATGATGTATTTATTGAACGTCTAAAGGTAGACAGAATCACCGCGGCGTCTCATATCAACTCATTACATTACAATTCCGAGACAATGACGAACGCCGCCGTCAAACACTGGCAACCGTGATCGAAGAACAACGATAAACAAGCGATTACGGAGTAGTTTGAGCCATTCTGCTATATTTTTAACTGAAACGCTTCGGCTTTGTAGCACATGCATCGTGCGTCGTGTGTCAGTGGCCCTTCAATTCGAACCACCCCTTGTATTGTTGGTTTATTTGGGCTCTGAAGACTCGGAAGCCCCTCACACTGGGGATTTTACAATGTAATCCAATCCATTCGGCTAAATACTGCAATCTGATTGGTCGGCCAAGAGCAACTGAATAGGATTACATTGTTAAATGTTCAGTACCATAGGGGCCCACCTTGCCGATGTTTCACTACCCACCTTCAAAGCCGATCGGACAGTGTTCAGATTCGCCTTTGTTCGGGCCGGCACCACAGTTCGATATACTATCCTTCTCAAAACATGTGCCGGGCTTAGCAAATCAGTTACGAGAATTGAGGCAGTATTCGGTAGTATTTGGACGGGAACAACTTCCCAACAGCGAACTCTCGGGCGCCTGTCACTGCGAGCTCTCCCGACTTATGATATCGAAGGTTTTTGCGGAGCATTGACTGGCATTCTCCGGACTTGACCAACTTGGCTTACTGATCAGACAAGTCGTGCAATTCGGGGGGACTATGCTACGTGGCATGCTCGTCATAAGGGTCACTGTTATTGCCTTTGGTTCTATAACACTCCTTTATCTTAGTTCCCCATCCAACGAAACTTGGAAAATCCCTCGCAACTCAGCCCTTCTACGTTCCTTACGGAGTAGTTTGGATCGTGCATGGAACTCGGATACCTAGAAAAGGGTACCCTAACTGGCAAAATTAAAGGAGCCTTCTCGATCTGATGATCAAATTCTGAAAAAAAATAATCAGTGAAATCTCTCCCCCAGACGCATTGTCAGATTTCTTGATATCCTCCGAGATAATATCTCTGCCAGTCGCAGACACCTCGACCATTTGGCTGTAAACTGGCCTAAAGGCGCTATGGAGAACCCTTAGAAGAATGTTCATATCTACCACCTGTCAATGTCTCGGGCACAACACTGGACGAAATTCTACCACCTTCGGGCGCGGCCCGTGGGATCCGGAAGGTACAACGTAATCTCACGGATCAAGACGTGATAGCACTGGGGTCTGTCAAGGCGCGTATCAGACTCGATTCTTGAGAACCCAAATCCAGATCTTGTTGGTGCTAGGGAATGGCAAATATCTTCAGCCCTAACCCACAACTAGGTCCGAACATAGGTTCCTTTCAAGCTTAACGTATGCCTAGCGCACAAATTTATGCAATCTGTCCTGCAGTACCTTATGAATCTGATTTAATTGATCGCCGGCGCCAGTGATTTGGCCTCATGAATCATGCGGATTTCTCATACTACACACGGTTCTCATTGAGCCGCTTTCCAACCTATGCTCAGGCTTCAATCACGCGTGAAAGGATCTCTCCATCGGCCCTAGTTCAAGTTGCAGATAAGACTCACCAATATTCGATTATATGGAATTTTGGAAAGGAATAGAGCATATCAACACCGAAGCATGGAAGCAGTTTATTTGATACACCGCATAGGCAACACTGCCTCTGTAACTGATTCGCGGGTCCAAGCCTGTCAGCAGTCAGCGCTAGTCAGCCCTTGAGTCGGCCGGATCTTTCCTCAACCTCTTTATTATCGGATTACATGTTACTGTATACAGGAGGTTGACAAGACGGGGTGAGCGCGCCAAGGCACTTGCTCGCCACACGTCAGAAGTTTCTACAGTACATAAGTTTCGCTAGCGCTCAACGGGAACCTACGGCGTAATGAAGTGAAATGGCCGTAGACTCATCGTGTTGAGGTATAACCCCCGTGGCTAGGTTCCAGCGGGTGGGACGTCTGCGCAAAAAGTCGGCCCCATCCATGGTCCAGGTATGCTTTTGGCAGGTGCGGTGGTTTCTCTATTAATTAATCACACGTAACAGGTATTGATGGACATCTTGCATTCCAAATCGCCCGGGGCCCAACACTGGCATGATGGAGGTGTCTGTGACATGAGACTTATTACTGTCTATAAATATATTACCCCCCAAATGGCGTGCTCATTGGGAGGTCCTGGACACGTTGTGCCTTATCCCATGAGACTTCCGCGGCTTCCATAATTCCAGCTCGTGGACGCTAGACGTTTCTCAAAACGGCTTCATTTTCGCAGCGCTCTACTCTCGACCGTATCTCTGGACACACTTCCCTAGTACTTGCATGTTTGCTCATGCATGATGACCCTGGTATGTCACGCCTCCACACTCACTCCGTCTAAGAATTCCTTACATCAAGGGTAGCGTTGGGGGCATTGATGATGCGGTGGCCTATAATGCACCGGTTTGTACCGCTCTTCTTGGAAATTTGACTTGGCATTTTCTGTGACCGCATTACTAAAATGCCACGCGGCAGGTGCGACTAGGCTCGCTCTCTCGTCAGTGACGGGACGTAGAAGAATCTTTTCGAAGCGGTCACCCCTATCTTTGACCCTTCTGCCACCTTGGGCGGCTCTGCACCCACCTCGTCGAGCTGATAACAAGTTATGTGATCTGAATAGAAACTGACCCCGATGTAGCGCTGATCAAGAACCTAATGAACGATGCCCCGATAAGAAAAAGGGCCGGACACGATGCTGATTTTAATAGCAGTGATGGCGACAAATGGAGCGTGCGCAAAGTTGTGCGTTTTGTTTTCCAAGGGTCCGGCCAGGGCGGTGTAGTGTAGCCCCTGTTATCAGTTCCCGGCAAGTCGATGCCAAGCAATCTCCACACTCCCCCCACTCCCAACCCCAGCTCCCATCTCTACCCCACTTTTCTGTATCCCCTTTGATGGTTCACCTCCATCTCATTGCTTGTCCTCTGCATATATACACCTAGCGGTGTTGCCAAAGAGGGAGAAGTTGAGGCACCAGAGGAGCCCCCATCAAACTTAAACTATCCAAATAGATCAAAGGTCTTCGCTCGGCTAGTCTGGCCGATCGTATTTCCTTGCCTTCCTCGTCTCTATGCCCCGTTTACCAGCAGCCTTTTTTTTAGCCATATGATGTGCCTGGAGTGTCCCTTGTTGCCACCACCCGACTTCTGAGTCGCCATTGCCTATAGTGACTGCTCCGCTGCGCCTGATATCGCCAAATCGAAGGTGATGGCTCCATGTTACGTATCAAGGACTAGGGATACTTGCTGTACCTCACGCGCTGCGTTGAGGGCATGGGTACAGTATTTACATGGTATTCGTATCATATTAAGAATCTGCCTCCTTTTCAACTTGAACGTGTTTGTAAGACTATGGATTTCGTTGGTCAGTTTTCACACAGCTACAGTCAGCTACATCTTACTCATGCATATGTTATGTTGGGCATTTTGTCACACCGCCTCATGTACGCCCCTAGTGGTGTTGTCTGACATTCCCTAGCTAGAGAGCGCTGAGGAAGGCTACAGCATGTTTTCTCACGTATGCATGTCTCGTAATATGCCTGACGAAAAATCTTTGGGAACGTATCAGCAAGTTCCTGCGTACAAAGGAGTCGGCCTAATCCAAAGGGCCGGATTTGAGATACTCAAGGGGAAAGATACGCTCGGCGGCCATCGGAAGCTCGTTGGTTCATCAGGGCAGCCCGCATCAAGCCACCGGAGTACAACTAACTTAGGAATGCTGACTCGTGGTTTCTTCAACCAATGGCCTGGTGGAACACAGACTATCAGTCAAAGCCGAGGATGAACGGGGTCTACAGTAACTTGAAACATGACCGAAACGTGCCGCTATAGTAATAACGTCCGGAGCGCGGAGACGTGCCGCAAGGCTACGGTAAGGTTGGTTATCTGCTATAGGGAGATTCTCACCCTGAGTATTCGCTGAAGCATGCGTGTCAAACACCGTGAGGTAAAGAGATTCTTCTTTCTTCCTGCGGCACATGCAGTGTAAATCTCACTATCTTGCGGCAATTTCCAGGCACCCCTTGCGCCAACCCCTGAGTACAGTCATACTGTATAATGTCCGCGGTGATGACGTTCTTCATTACTGAATTCCACATGGGACTGCGTGTGATAGGAATAACTGGCCACGTTTCTTTCCTTTCTAGAAGCTACGCTCACGAGTGTCCCTTCTGGACAGAAGGTTGCGTTGTGCGTCGCGCGCTCCTCGGCATTGTTCACATGTTGGCATGTAAATAAGTGGTTTTCCAATTACACCTCGCATTCACGACCACGTAGATAAAGAAAATATCGTGTTTGTAAACACTTTATCGCATCAGATCTATGCCGAGCGGCAATGGGAATGTTATCAGCTCGAAGAATGATTATCGCTGATAAGGGGGCTATTGTGTTCCTTAATGCCATTACTCACGGCAAAGTGCGCGGACCGAAATGCAGTGCAGGCCCTGGCGCTTTGAGTTTTCACCACCCCCTACAGGTTTACTTACCCCTCTGTTCATTACCGTGTCGCGGGGAAGTCCGAAAGGAATGCCATACAGTTCAGTGATAGGGACGGAGACGGTCACCGCAGGTGAGTTACTGTAATGTCGTGGAATGATGTGAGAAAAGGTAGGAGACACGGCAATCTCGGTGAGGCAAATAAGGTTTGTTGTGCCTGGCTCTCACACTGAATGAGGTCTTGCTGGGTGAATGAGGGCATTGAGGGCACATATGACGCAGTTGGTAGATTGGAAGTCAGGGGACGGGGCATGTGGAAGCAATTGGAACGTTTTGGGTGGTGTAAATTAGGGTCCGTTAGATACGCGGACGTGCTGGGTTAGGTAACAACCGGCTTCCTGCGACCGTAACTGTTAGTTGTGTGTCTGCTGTTCTGGACGTTTAACTTCACGTGCACATTTCTGGAAAACCTCACCGCGTTTTTCGGATCCGCACGACTGGGATGACTTTTCGGACCAGAGTTACACGGGTACCTGGTATGCGGGGTTGTGCGATTGCGTTGCGCTTAAGTTACGGAAACGATCGGGGGGATGGGGGTGTTCTGCAGACACCGTTTGAGCGTGCACTATTTATAAGGGTCGGCTGGCGAAAAGCGGAGGTGGGGACCTAGAGAAAGGCCGAGGTTCGCGGGAGTTCCGAGGTTTGGCACTGATCTGTTTCTTTCTGTCCCAAGTCAGGGTCAGGACCATCTGGGTGATGATTCGGAAGGGCCCTGGGCGGTACAGTGCTGTGTGGTTGTTGTTGCCATGTTGGTTCTCGGTGCCTGGGATGCCTGATCCGACGGTTCGGCGATCTCGATCAGGCACGGGATATCCTGGAAAGTATGGGATTCTGATAGAAAAACGACAAGCGAGCAACGAGCTCTGGCGCCTTATAATGAGGATAAGTTGACCTGTTGCAGTCGCAAGGGACGGGCGTTATTTCACTCTCCGCGCTACTCGCTGCCCCTTTTATTTTCGGCCCGCGAAGCGTCTCGGTGTCTACCATTCTGCCCTCGCTATATACCCCCGTCCGTCGTCTCATCGCTCGTCTCATGCGCTCGCGCACAGACGACGATGACCCCCTCACCGCCGCCCTCACTCCTCCTCAAGACGAATCTTCCGAGGCTAAGGCGATCCGTCTTTCCCGCGAAGAGGAGGCTCGCCGTGTTTCGCAAGCCATAGACGAGTCCATTCGCACCGAACGACAGATGAACAAGAAACACAAAACCATTCGTATTCTCCTCCTGGGTCAAAGCGAGTCTGGTGCGCGTCATTCCAGCTCATTCCCGTCACTTTGCGAACGCTTACCCGACCCCAAGGCAAGTCTACGACACTGCGCCGTGAGTGCTGCCCTTTCGTGCAACCGTGCGCCCTCGTGATTAACCCTGCTATTCAGAATTCCAGCGTGTATACACCCCTACGGCATTCCGCGAGGAGCGTATACACTGGCGTGTCATTATCCAGATGAACATCATCCGTTCTGTGCACACAATCCTCGCCGCGATCTCCGCTCATCACCGGCAGGCCTCTCGTCTCCGCGCTTACTCGTCCTCTGAAGCGCGCTGGGACTCACGTTCGCAGGTTGCTTCTTTCCGGACAGACGGAAAGGGAAAAGGCAAGGCCCGCACTGGCACAGTTTCCGAGTTCGGAGATGATGACGAGGAGCAGCACGGAGACGCGGCTATGCGTCATGCAGACGTATATACCGAGGACGATTCTCGCGAGGATGCTGAACTCGATGAAATCGTGCAACGCCTTGAACCCCTTCGACGTATCGAAGGAATGCTCAAGGAACGCCTCGTTCCACCCTCGGAAGACGAGCCGGCTGATCTCGGAGCTGGTCCCATAAGTTCACCTACCTCCGCTCTAGGCCTTGCAAAGGAGGTCTTCGTGCGCCCTGGTAGGTGGTACTCGGGCGGAGCAGGCGCGTGCCCTGCGAACGCGGTTTCCGCGGAGGTGGCTGACGAGGCCCAGCGGGTGTTGTTCGAACTCCGGTTTGATCTGATGCGGCTTTGGGCAAGCATGCGCGTTCGTGAGATCTTGGCACTGCGCCGGGTTCGACCGGAGGAGGAGAGCGGATTGTGAGTGCTTTCCTCTTAGACCCATCTGGGGCTCGTTGTAGTCAACGCCGTTGCTATTGATCAAGGAGGCTGACAAAGTTCTTGTCCTCATGGTAGCTATCTGAACGACTTGGATCGGGTCACCGGATACAATTACGTTCCTACCGACGGTGCGCGTTGCCCCTCACACCTGATCTCGGACAAAGTTACATTTTTGGTTGACGTACTTGGGCAGATGACGTACTAAAGGCGAGATTGAAAACAATTGGCGTCTCAGAGTACAAGTTCGAGATGGAAGCGGGAGATCAGCGAGGAAGGCAATGGCGAATTGTAGATGTTGGTGGATCACGGTTCCAGGTGCGTTCGCTTGCCTGTTCTGGACTACTCCGTGAACAACGCTGCTGACGGTGTTGCTGTAGCGGCGTATGTCGTTGCCATCTCTTCATCGGGTTGTTGCAATTTCTTACATGTTATTCTTTCCATGCGGTGGGGTGTAGCAACGTGGGTTCCTTTCTTCGATAACGGTAAGTGTTTGACTAAGGGACGGGTTCGTGCCTCAATTGACGAATTTCGCAGTGGATGCCATCATTTTTCTAGCGCCCATTTCGGCGTTTGACCAAGTCCTGACAGAAGACCCCCAAGTGAACCGTCTTGTAAGCTCCTTCTGTCTAGTCAATTATGTTGGCCAAGTCCGGAACCCTATATCATTAGGAGGATTCGGTGCTACTGTGGAAAGGACTCTGTCAAAACAAGATGCTGGCCAATGTCGACCTCGTGCTGTTCCTGAACAAATGTGACATCCTCCAACACAAGCTTGAATCCGGCGTTCGTCTCGCCCGATATGTCAAGAGCTATGACGACCGGCCAAACGATATGAATACGGCTTCCAAGTGTGCGTGCCTCGCTTCCTACGATGTTTAGATCACAGCACTGATTGTATCAGGAACACCAGACTTCCGTGGAAAATTCAACGCGATACAAAGGACGTATTCGCCGGTACCCAGGAAGTTTTACGGTTATTGCACATCCATTACTGTGAGATTATTCCCGATCACCTCGCAAAGCACTATTCGTTAATCAAGGCCATATGTAGGAAACTACGACAACGGCTGGTATCCTTGCAAGTGGTACGTCCTCGGCAGACACCTCACCTCACAACCAGTTTTGTTACTAATCGATCGGCTTCTAGTCCGAGACATTGTGCTAAGACAAAACTTACGTTCGGTGAGACTCGCCTGATGACCATCTGATCATGCTGTCTGCCGAGAGCCCAGCGAGCGTGCACCCCGTGATGTCCTTCCATTTTTGACGACTATATACGATCTCCACTGCCCGGATACACAGCAGAGAATAAGAAATCATTGTTGATATATATGACATCATCTCATGTATCTTCCCTATGCCGTACATACCTGCACAAGTAAACTGACGCCGTTCTGAGTGGACTCGCATGCTTATTCAGCCATTCAGCCACACATGACTTACACCCTTGACCACTCACTTCCACCAACTCAACTCCTTCTAATCTTACCTAGCAGATTACATGGTTAAGGGTGCATCCAAGTCATCCGCATCCTCCGCCACGCGCAAGAAGCACGCACGCAAGGCCACACCCAAAGATGCGCCGCCGACCGACGTGCCGCCTAACTTACCGAAGGAGAAGAAGGCAAAGGGAAAAGATAAAGGCAAAGGCAAGGAACCACCGCGCAAGAAGATGTTTATCCCACCCGTCAAACCGCAGCCTGTGCAGCAGGACCCGATTGATGCCCTTGGGCTCGCGCAGCACCTGCCTGCGGAATTGCTCGTCGTGTGGCGCGGATTGAGCAAGAAGGATGCCGTGACGAAGGGCAAGGCACTCGAGGAGCTCCGAGCAGGGTGGATCGATCGCGTGCATCTCTTCCGAAGTGGCGATGATGATGCTCATCAGGATGCGGATGCGGAGGGTTATACGCGGCTTGAAGCGCTCATACTCTCGCTGCCAGTCTGGGTACGTTGCTTGCATCCGCGAGGTCAGCTTGCGTGCTCAACTTAAAATCGGGTTTTGGCAGATGAACCATGTACCTACGCTCTTTCTTCATCCATCTCGTCGCCTGCGCACCCTGGCGCTTACCGTCCACGCGGAGATTCTTCGTGTGGAGTCCGTACGCGCACAGATGTTTTCCTTCCTCCGTGAGGTTGCATCTGCAGAGCAGGTCGAGGCCATCCTTGGTAGTTGGTGCATGGCCACGCGTGACCAAGACCGACACGTTGTGCCCATCGCTCAGAGCTCCTGGGACGCGCACGTCTCATTTGCCTCCGCGGATGCTGCTGCAGCCGCGGAGGACAAGAAGCTCGTGCTGGATGCCACGCAGATGGCTGCGCTGTTGGTGTTCGTGCAACGCACGCTGCTCGATCCGCTCGCCTTGCATGCGTACTTGAACCCGGTGCAAGTACCTGTTGATGTTTCAGTGCCGAAGATCGTACGCGGGAAGCCGGTTCCGACTGTCTCTGCAGCGGCGCAGACTCTGAGGACGGATGGCGAACCGATGGAGCGTGCGAAGGGCGAGAGCGAGGAGGAGAGCGAGACGGATCGGAAAGCTCGGTTGCGCATCGGTGCTCTTGGCGCGTTACAGTGGATTCTCGGTACGTTCGCGTTTCATCCATCATCCATCTTAGGGGGTCCGCTTTTCTCAGGGTGTATGTAACGCTAGATATCCGCTCTCAGAAACTTGGACGCAAGCTACTCGATGATGTACTTGACGTTCTATCCGATGTGCGACTATGGAGTTCTCTTTCTCATGCGCAGACTTGCCCTTTCGCGGATGTGGAAAGCTTTGGATATGCGCAGCCAGGCGTTCGAAGTTATGCGTGGGCGCTACTTCAAGCGTTGTTGGAGAACTGGACAGGTACGTCTCTCCCGATAGTGTCACCCCTTAGCTGATAGACTAGGTGGGGATATATAGATGAGATTGCTAGCCTGGTCCCCATGCTTAGCGTCGCGGTTCTGCGCTCGTGTTTCGTCGAGCCGAGCGTACAAGTCAGGGGGACAATGTGGAGGCCATGGCTAAAGTTCCTCAAAGGTGCACTCTGGCCCGGATTTCGTGGTTATCAGTATCAGAACGCTCATTGTGCTGCAGATTTTCCACGTGCCTGGGAGATTGATGTTGCCTTCGATTGCCAAAAAGCGAAGGGAAGTGGGTCCGGTGAGGAAGACGATGGCTCCAGCGCGGAAGAGGAACCGAATTTTCAAACTACTTCAACAAAGGTTGCCAAAGACCTGCTATCACCCGGTTTCTCGGACTTTTTGCAGTTCTTGGAGCTTGGTTGCGGTGGTTCGCCCTTACAGGGCTACCCGGCCGTCATTATTATCCTTTCCTCGATCCCGCCTTCCGTTCGTATCCTCCCTCTACTCTCATTCACCGATGTCGATTCCAACCGGATCTTGACCCTCCGCAGATCCTACTCCACTCTGAATCTGGAATGCCTGCCAGCCCATTCTTCGGCTCGTTCTGGGCCGCTATCGATGGTCGTGCTCTCAGTGCCCTCGATCGCACCGCCGCGTCTGCTGCTTTCCTTAGTGCTCTACTTGAGTGCACAGCCTTCATAGTCCGACGCATGCGCAGCGCCCGCGAAAAAGCAGGTAACGGCGTGTTTAGCGAGGATGCCGAGAAGGAACTTGTGCGTGCTCAATATACAAGGGTGTGGGAGGAGTGTACATCAAGGAAGTTGAGAGTGGAGGAGAAGATTGCAGGGGCATTGGTCGCAAAGAGCCTGGTCAGGCTGAATGAGAGCGGCGCAGGTATTCGTGTTCGTCTGGGCTCCTGTGAGCGTGAGACGCTGAACAAGTTTTGTGGGGTAGGTCTGTTTGATGCAGCGTGGGGTGCTCTCGTGCCTGGGATGACAGTCCCCTCTGACTCTGCGAAGGCGCCGAATAGGCGGTTTGTCTTCTCTTCACTTAATGCCTTCAGCACAGTCTTTGTAGAGGGAAGTCATCCACGGTTAGTTGTGGACGAACTTTTTCAACGGATCGTGGGAGGGGTACTCAAGCGGAGTCGAGAAACGCTTCTGTCGCAAATGCATGAAGACAACCACCGTGTACTCGATGTATTGCTCGATTTGATTAGCACATTCGGAGAAAAGCTGTTTGCTGGGGTGGACCAAGCTGAGGTGCGCGTGCGCGTTTCCGAAATCTGTCGTTCTATTTATATTTTACCTTTTGTTTAGGCGCTGGATAGAACTATTTTGGAGCATGCTAACAAGATATTGAGCTTGTCATCCGGGCCCAGACTTTTGACAACTTACCTTTCGCGCCGCAGTAACCCAATAGTCACACTCGAACTCTGGCACTCCGTTCTCGAATCGCTACCATCGCATCTCATCTACACTGTGCTTCCATACCTTTTGGACGCAGCAGAACAACACACTCTTCCCGATCACTTGAAACCTGCTCAGAATGAGTTCGACAAGTCGATCGGTGTCATATTCTCCGATGCCATGGGCTCTGCAAACCCAGATGCACTACCTCTGCTTCTCCGCGTCATCCGATATTCAGGTGCGCTCAAGTATCTTGATGTTTTAGTTGTCTGATTAGGAACCGAAGGCCACTTCGTGACGGATGACTCATTCGACACATTATTTCAACAGGTGATCGCCACCTTTGGAGAGGATCTCTCGCGTATCCTCCACGGAGAGGACGAGGACGTAGCTAAATTGAACGTATTGGTCGACGTTATTGCCGTCTGCGTTGAGACTCGGATCAGCCTCGCTTTAAACGAAAACTTTGCCCTCTCACTTGTGCCAGATATTTTTGCTCTGACATTCTTACTGCCAAAGGCACTGTCAGTGCCTGACATCCCTGTAGCGCTGAAAATTTGGACGTCGTGGTTGGCGAATTCGCCCACGGATTTACGGAGGCAAGTCGGCGCAGCGATCTGCGCACGCTTGCAAGACGCGATCTTCCATACTTCCATACTTGTAAGGTACGACCTATTTACCCACGTAGGATGTTTATAGCACTCACGTCGAGGTAAAGCCCCCTGGATATCTTACAAGCTACAGCGGACAGTGGAATCGACAAACTTCTTTCTGGGTTGGATGACCTACTCCCTACGAGCTCGTACCTCGACGACCTGCTCTGCAACCTTCGGCTAGATCCAGCGACAGCAAGTCTGGCGATCATTCAGCCTCTTATTCCGCCGTCGTCATCATTCGATATCGCAGAAGGACCTGACTGTGAAGGCGATCAACAAGGGCTCGGTGTATATGCGCGTGGGGTCATGGTATTATTATACTCGTACACGGAGAACAGGGATCTAGCACGGACCAACCTATGGGCGCTACGGCACTTCCTTGCGCTGGCGATCTATGTGGAAGAACTTCTCGAAGTGCCATCATTGCCGAATCCAGCATTTTCTCGGACTGTGGCGAAAGACGTGCTACAAGACATTTTAATCAAGGTGCAACAGCTCACGACGTACCTCCTGACGACGGCCGATGCGGATGATAGCTGGCATGTAGATGCTGTCAAATCATTGTTGAATGGAAACCGTAATACTTTGATGGGAAACTCGGCGGCCTTTACTGTAGATCTAATTCAGCGTGCCCAAAATGAAGACGACAGTTTGCATGCTCGAATACTCTATACCATACTACAGCATGTCCTGCGTGATGCTTCGAGGGAGGAAGCCAACGAGTGGTTATTGCTAGCCCGCAGGTTGGAAAGGAACTGTAAGTTTTATCGTATTTTGTTCCGAGACCGGAATTGTGCCCGAACTGATCCGCGAAGCTCCCGAGACTTCCCTTGCAATCACACTCTGCGTCGCAATGTCTGGGTCCGAGCCTCCTCATCTCGATCGATATCGTAATGAGCTAGCGGCAGGAGTCCTAGGAATCACCGCGAGCAAAGCCAACACAAACGGCCTACTTTTGTTACGTCGTCTCGCAGCTACGGCGCCAGATCCAGATTCAGACGTAGTATTCTTACCACAACCCCGTGCGGTGAACTTGGTGAAGGCATGCCAAGGATGGGTCACGTCTGATACGGACATCGACGAAGATGTCGAGAGCGAAATCACCAATGTGTTTTTCCATCTCGTACCGATCCTACAGAACATTCCGGGTGCACACTGGGATTTTATTTTCGACTTGATCGAGAATAATCTCGAGGTTCGATTACCTGTGCTCTTATTTCTAGAAGGCCAGACTGGACTGATCACTTTGGGATAGAATGCCTCGTTCGAGGATGATACGACGCTCACGATTCTGTGGAGGACTATCAGGGTCATCCAGGTGATACAAGATCAAGTCCTTTATAACAAGACGCTACGTGCGGATTGGAAGCAACGCGAGACGACGGTGCTTAGTCTTTTACGAGATATCGTTGCGTCGGAACCGAGTATGGTGTTCGTTGATCCTTACCTGTCTCCACCTCACACTCGTCTTAGAGTCTGCGCCCGCATCAACCCCACGAGCTGTATGTCGCGAGGCAGCCCTATCTATCATGCAGAAGCTACCCCCGTCGTTGGTGGATCACACAACTTTGTCCAAGGCGAGTATTTTCACACGTTCAGACACCTTTCACGCTGACCATTCCGCTGGGGACAATCAAGATGTCTTATCTCTTATTTGATCCATCTACGAGCGTGCAACAAATGGCTTATGAGCTGTTACAGGAGGCGGCCCGCAAACGTACTGAGCACCTTGTGATCGAAGCGGGTTTAGACACAGAGTCTGTTGTCAAGTCTCTGCTGCCCTGGGAGTTGGTGTCGTTGCTTCAGCAATCCCTTGATATCGTCGATATTGAGGAAGATGAAAGCTCGGTAAGTCGTGGAAGCTCTCATTAGTTGATCTCCATCAATCCCATTACAGAGAACGTTCGGGTCCTTGCTTGGCTGGATGATTGTCCTGGATCTGTATACGAATGCTGTGAGTACCTGCGTTGACCTCCGTCTTTGCGTCAACAATTCGAGCCATTTCCGCAGTCTATGAAGGTTAAGTCTGGATATTCGGAACACTTACAGGAACTTGGATTGGTCACCACACATCTTATCCCCCTTGTCTTTAATTTACTCCATCTTTATGGAGGCGTTGATAAGCCAGTCAAGCTGGATGTATGGTCGATAGACCAATTCTACATTGAACGTAAGATGTCATCTATTTTACCGAGCTTAAACTCAGAGTTTCATTAGTATATGACCCGGACAATCCTTTGAGCGTCCGCCTTCTCGCTGCACACGTCTATTATCGAGCTCTCTTAACCATACCTTCGCTTGTACGTTCGTGGCTAGAAGGTTGCAAGGACAAAAACCTATTCTCGTCGGTCACAAACTATACTGCTACGCACTTCTCCCCTGTCATAATCAACACCGAGCTTAGCCGCATCAAGAGTCCAGAGAGCCTCGAAGAGCTCAGCGCTGAAAATCTCACGGTCAAAGTGGCGAGCGCTGTCAACGAGGTTACCGCAGGGTACAACGTCGACGAACACCAACTGGAGATTACGCTGAAAATTCCGAATGACTGGCCTCTGCAACGGGTCACCGTCAAGGACTCGAAAAGAATCGGGGTCTCGGAGGGTCGTTGGCGAGGCTGGCTCTTGGGTATACAGCAAATCGTTTGGTCTCAGGTATGTGTACTTATGATGGCATGAATTGTGTCGTCCGTCATTACTTACAACGTCCGTAAGAATGGGCGCATCGTCGATGCGATCAGTTGCTACTCGTAAGTTTGTTGCATTGTCGCTGTGGTTTTGTGAGGGCAAGAGAGCTGACATTCATCCAAGTATTATTAGTGTTTCCGATGGCTCTCTCCCCCGGAAGCCATGCAAAACGTGCAAGAATCTATTCCATTCGTCGTGTCTGTACAAGGTATGCCTTATCGAGAATTGTCATAGCGTTTGGGCTCAAATATATATTTTTCAGTGGACTAAAACAAGTCATTCTCCGACCTGTCCTCTATGTCGGTCGGAAATCATGTAGTCATGTAGCAAGCTGGTAGAAGCAGAAGAAGCTGAAGTTGTCTGTCATTTGAAGTATCATGTAGCCCAAGCCTTACTTCTTCCGTAGCAAATAGTGAAACGATTATCCGGTTATGAGCTGTTGTGGAATTGTATATTCAAGCTACCTGTAATCAGGGTGATGAAGTCAAAACTGGCATATTGCTTGTGACACCGCCAGGGAAGCCCTTTTTCGGCAACAC
>WNFQ01000151.1_pt1 | contig 40542 bp, 47 predicted proteins | sample 5400171 | NCBI WGS metagenome assembly WNFQ01 (sample SAMN13153356, study PRJNA577476) | soil metagenome | isolation source: 20 cm soil under Madrone tree | place: USA:California | collected 2016-06-14
AGAATCGTGCGGCTAAGCGTTTGGTTGATGCTCGAGTTCATTATCTCCTCGATCGTTCCACGCCGCCCCCCAGCTAGACCTTCGCGTATTCGGTCGTACACGACGATGGTATCGTTAATCGAATAGCCGGCGATGGTTAGCACTGCGCCTACCATGGTCAGCGTAAGTTCGCGGCCGAGAAGCGCGAACACACCGACCGTCATAAGCACGTCGTGCAGCAGCGCGACAATCGCGCCTACGGCAAAGGAAAGTTCAAAGCGGAACGTGACGAAAATCAAAATGCCGAGGATGCCGAGGCCAAGCGCAATCAATGAACTCTTTGCCAGCTCACCCCCGACGAGCGCGCCGACTCGTTCCGAACCTTCCACATGAAATCCCGCGCTCGGGAGCGTTTGCATGATTTGTTTTTCTACTTTGTCGCTGGTGTTAAGCGGCGTGCGCACGGTCATGTAACTCTTGCCGCCTTGCGTCGATTCTTGGATTGACGCATCGGCAAGTCCTACCGGCTTGAGCGCGTTGCGCACCTGTCCGATGTCAATTTTCCCGGGTGCGCTTAATGTAATCAGGTCGCCTCCGCGAAAATCTACGCCAAAATTTCTTTCGCCCCGGAGATAAAAGGCACTCGCGCCGGCAAGGAGCAGTGCGAGCGAACACATGCAGGCGATAAAACCTTTGCCGAGGAAATTGATGTTTTGCGCTGAAATCAAATGCAGCATCGAGATCCGCTTCACCCGTCCTGTATCGACAAGCCAGCCGAGGCAGTTCCTGCCCACGATGAGGGCCGTGAACAACGACGCCAGAATGCCGAGCGACAGTGAGATGGCGAAGCCCTTCACTGGCCCGGTGGCCTTCCAAAACAGAATCGCCGCCGTGATCAGCGTCGTCACGTTGGCGTCAAAAATCGAGCTAAACGCTTTTTCGTACGCCGTATTTAGCGCGACTTTGAGCGATTTTCCGAGCGCCATTTCTTCGCGCAATCGCTCGTAAATGAGCACGTTGGCGTCTACCGAAAGGCCAATTGTCAAGATGATGCCCGCAATGCCGGGCAATGTGAGGACGAAATGAAACATCGTCAGCGCGCCGATTAGCAGAATGAGATTGACGATCAGAGCAACGTCTGCGACGAGGCCCGGAATCTTGTAGTAGATGGCCACGCACACGAGCGTGATGACCAGTCCCACCAAGCCAGCGAGAATGCTCGCCCTGATCGAATCCAGCCCAAGAGTCGGCGAGACGCTCCGCTCTTCCTCGATGCTGACCGGTGTTTGCAGCGGATTTTCGAGCACGCTGGCTAGCCCGCGCGCTTCTTCCTCAGTAAATCTTCCGGTGATTTGCGCGTCGCCACCATAAATTGCATCCTGGATTACCGGCGCAGATTGGATGACGCCATCAAGCACAATCGCAAAGCGATGATGAACATGCGCGGCAGTAATATCGCCGAACTTCTTGGCACCCTCGGGGTCAAACCGCAAATGAACTACCCAGCCATCTTTTTCGTAGGAGGCGCCCGCGCCCGAAACACGATCGCCGGATAAGTCCGCTTTTTTCTTTATCAGCAACCGTTCTTCGACCGGCTTTTCGCCCTCACGCTGCATTTTGTATGATTCGATGCGGTACTCAGGCGGAATGACGTCCTTGCCGTCATCGATGGCTTTCAATTTTTGCCCATCGTCTGGGTAAACTAGACGGAACTCGAGTTTCGCCACGCGCGAGAGCTGGGCGCGCGCTTCCTGAATCTTCGCGGTGTCCAGCCCGGGAATCTGAACCAGGATCCGATCGCCGCCGACCGGGCTGATGATTGGTTCGCCGCCTCCAAAGTAATCCACGCGTTTCCGAATCACCTCCACTGCTTGGTCCAGCATTCCTTTCGTGATCGGCTTGTCGCCAGGCACGAGCCGGATGAGGAAGGAAGTGCCGCCTTGAATATCGAGACCGAGTGCGATCTTTTTCTGTGGCGGCCAGATCGTGGCGATGCTGAAAACGACGAGCAACAGCATCAGCGTAATGGCCAGCAGCCGTTTCCGCGGCCCGTGATCAGTGGCGAAGTACCACCCGAAAAGGACGAGCAATGTCAGGCCGATAAAAAATGTAATTGCGGGGGTCATCGCATTTTCGATTTTCGATTTTCGATTTTCGATTTGCTCATCGCTTTTCTGGCACGCCGTAGCGCCGCGCGAAGGCGGCGACGATTTAACAACTTAGCTCTCCTTCAGCACATTTGTAACGGCCGATTTCTCCATCTCGATCTTTACGTTGTCGGCCACCTTCACTAGCACGGTGTTTTCTTTAACATTCGAAATTAGGCCGTGAATGCCGGCGTTGGTCACCACCCGATCGCCAGTCTTCAAACTTGCGATCAAATTCTGTTGCTGTTGTTGCCGTTTTTTCTGCGGCCTGATCATCACAAAATACATGATGACGAAAATGAAAATCAACGGCACAAAAAAAGAGCCGATGCCGCCGCCGGGGACTGCCTGAGGCGCGGCGTTTTGGGCCTGAGCAAGAATCGTGTGGAGCATGCTAAGAATTAGAGAGCGCATCTTAAGCGCGAAAGCGTCTGCTGCAATCGTTCTTTCGCAGCACTCGTATTATTGAGGTCAACGGCCGCAGCCGGTGATCATTTAGCTCAGAAAATGCAAACTGGTTTGCCCTTGATGAAAAATCGGCCGGGCGTGCTAATTTCTTTGCCGACGACGGGGGTATAGCTCAGTTGGTAGAGCGTCTCGTTCGCAATGAGAAGGCCAGGGGTTCGAATCCCCTTACCTCCAGTCCGGAAAGCTTTCGGGGCTGCCACCAGCGGATGAGCAGACCCATCCAAAGCGCCATCAGCATGCCGGCTGCGATCGGACCAAAGATTTGACCAAAGTTCAAAACGCCGCCGCCGATCATCGCTACATTTTATCTCGTGCGCGCGTTCTTATCTCACGTTCTTTCAAGACAATGAGCCATTCGTACCAAGCGAGTAATCGACAATATATAAAGCCGGCCTTGCCGTCCAGAATTCCGCCTCGAAACAGGTACATATAAATGAATCGAATAGTTGTTCTGCAGGGTAACCGCCTGAAGATTTTTTTGGCGGCTCGGCGGCGACGATCAGTTGCAATACTCAGAAGATCCAGGATGGGAAAGTCGTCATCAGCGTGGCCGTAAACGTTTTGCCGTGCTTCAGCCGTCGAATATCGGTTGTGCTTCTCAATCCAATCGTCAAGCCCTTTTTCAAATGGAAAGTGGAGCAGAGAATTCTTTAACGTGCCGATCGTATGCGATGGGAGCTGCTCACGTTGACCATGCCCGACTTGCGTAAACCGCAACTTGCCTCTGCGACCAAGTCGGACCTGATACCACGGGAAAAGACCAGCATGGCGCAAAAATTTGCCATGGAACATGAGCTTCGATGAGACGCGGTAGGCATCTTTGTCCGTCGCGGCGATACATCCGAGAATTTCCGCCGATAGATCGGGCGTCATCACTTCGTCGGCGTCTAAATGAAAAATCCACTCGTATTTCAGCTCACAATGCTCGACTGCAAAATTGCGCTGCCCGGCGAAGCTATCGAAGGCCCGTTGTACGACGCGCACTCCATGTTTGGCGGCAATTTTTAATGTCGCGTCTGAGCTAAACGAATCTACGATCAGCACGTCGTCGCACCAGGAGATTGCTTCGAGGCAACGAGGAAGATTTAGCTCCTCATTCAATGTCAGGATAACAACTGAGATCATGATTGCCTGACGCCGAACTGCATCATGTATTTTGTGGACGTCGCGCCACTGCGATCATCGATTTAGCAAACACTGGAATCCTTCCGACGCGCTGAAATGATATTCCGCTGAATCCAGCTTCTTTTAGCAGCTCTTTTAGCGTCAGAATCGACCAAAATTTTATATGCCCCTCATCCCATAAAGCTGTGAAATGGCTGTCCAGTTTTCCGCTGAGCGCCATTCCAACGTTTTTTAGATATCCGTGATAAGGAGTAGACACGATGGCCAAACCGCCCGGTCTGACCAAGGAGAAAAGGGTCGCCGCGAATTTGCGCGGATAATAAACGTGTTCAACTACCTCGAGACTGAGCACGACCTGAAATCTGCCGAACCGCGCTGCAAGATTATCGTACGCCGAGCCCACAAAGAGCTGCAGATTCGGATAAGCGCGATGCGCTTCTCTGATTCCACTCGTCGATGGATCGGCTCCAACAACTTCATAGCCGTGTTGTTGAAGAATTTCGGCCGTTGCTCCATTTCCGCAGCCAAGATCAAAAATACTCGTCTTAGCGGACTCGCCTTCGCCCGCGAGAACGCGTAGTACCGCAGGCAATAGATATTGAGCAGTGTGCTCAGCATCAGCAGAAGCGAATTTGAATTCGTCCGCCATCATTCAGCGATCTCGCGCCGCTTGACTGCAAGCGCCGGGTTTCCGACCGCAATCATCCATGGAGCTACATCCTTTGTCACCAGCGCACCTGCGGCGACAATCGCAGCTTTTGCCGATTGTTATCCCCGGGCCGAGAAAGGCGTCAGCGCAAACCCAGGATTGATCGCCGACGAAAATCGGAGGACGGAGCAACAGAAAGTCTGACTTCGTATGATCGTGGGTGCCCGCGCAAAGGTGAGCGCGATGTGAAATGGTTGCGCGCGCGCCGATGGTTACGCGCCCCAGGTTATAAATGTAAGCGCATTCGCCGATTGCGCTTTCGTCTCCTGCTTCCAGGTTCCACGGAAAATAAATCATCGCCGACGGATAAAGGTGGACATTGCGGCCGAGCTTTGCTCCAAAGCAGCGCAGAAGAAAACGTCTCCAGCCGAAACAAGGCCTTGGACTAAACCGAAAAAGGGTTGCATGAGGGTAAAAAGCACCCGGCGAATCATTTCGCCGGATGAGTATTTTCTGGCGCGACGATTTTGTTCAATGTCCAGCATGTTTGTAGCAGGGGCCGTGTTGGGGGCCCACGGGTCAACCGCAGATTACGCGGACCACGCGGATTTTCACAGACCAAGATTGCGAATGGAATGACTGCCGCTTTGAGGTTCAGGCCACTGTCTCATCTCTAACTTCTGACGCCCGGCCTATGACCGGCCAAATCAGTCAAGCCTTACTGCTTCCGGCGGCGTACCACCGCCGAGCACCCAGTCGTAAACCGAACGCATCTGTTCACCAATACGAGGCCATGAAAATTTTGTCGCCACAAGTGTGCGCCCGCGACCACCCATTGCTGTTCGATCGGAATCACTCATTTCGGTCAGTTTTTTTAGACCGGCGGCAATTTCTGCGGGAGTCGTCCCAATTTGTACCGCCGCGCCCGCAGTAAAACCTTCCGGCAGATTGCATTCGGCAGTCATCAAAACCGGTTTTGCATAAGCCCATGCTTCCAGCACCGTCATCGGCAGACCTTCACTCAACGATGGCAGAATAAACGCGTCACAGGCGCGATATGCTGCATCTTTGTCCTGGCCGAACAAAGGACCCAGAAATCTGACGCTAGCCATCAATCCGTAGTCACTGGTCAGTTTCTTGAGTTCGCTTTCATATCCACCCTGATCCCATCCCGCGATGGCAAGCATCCAAGAATCGGTCTTTGAAGATTCAGAGTTGCACAGTTGCGTCCACGCGTGAATCAGGCTCGCCACATTTTTTTTGGGATGAAGTCGACCAAGGTAAAGAAGAATTTTTCGGCCCTGAGCAAATGTCTGAGTTTCGGGCGTTGAGCTCTCCGTCAGCTCCGGCAAATCAATGCCGTTAGGGATTATGCAGATTGGGTTATGCAGTCCATAAGCGCGGATGGATTGCGCTTCGGCTTCGCACAGTGCGCGCAGGCATGCTACACCGCGCAAATGTTGATTTTCATAAAGCAGCGCAGCAATGCGTTTTTTCCACTCCGCGTTTCGCAATGCCCACGATTCCAGCATGCCATGCGGGTGAACGATGTGTGGCCGGGCTGTCCGCTCGTGCCATCGAAGCGATGCAACCGAACAGTATTTCCACAAACCGTGGGTGGACAAAATGTCGAGATCGGCTGCGAGCAAATCCGGCACCAGTTGATGGGAATAGCCCCACGCGGGGAACTGCGACTCAAACGTGCGAACAGCAAGAGGGTGCCAGTTGAGCGCATCCAGCGCGCTGTTTCGATCACTGATACCGAACGCGGTGACGTTCACACTCTCGGAAACCACTGCTTTGGCCAGTCCACGGACACTTTGAAATAATCCGCCTGCTTCGCGCGAAACGCTGTTGACCAAAAAACCGACTCTCATATGGGTTAGTAGCGCAAGCCGGCGCCCACTCACACCGTTGTCTTCAATTGTTGCGCGGCGGGTGTCACTGCATTCGGCGTTTCTCGCTCCTGGCAATTTGGTGCGAGCAGGTAAATCGCATCCGCTCCGTGCCGGCTCGACCACTTTTGCAGGCGGGTTTCCAGCTGAAAGTTCGCCCACGGCCAAAGCCTGTCTCCAAACGGAATGCCTAGGCTATGCCGACGCACCTCCACGATCCTCAGGCCCGCGCGATGGCACGCGTCGGCAATGTCCCCTTGCGAAAACCAGGAAATGCGGTATCCGCGCCGCGCTAGCTCCCGCTGCGCGGTCACTGCTCGGACGATTCGCGCTCCAACATGATCCGTAAGTGTTGTTTGCAAAATGATACGCCCGTCCGGCGTCAGCATCGATTTCAAATGCGGCAATAAAATGTCGAGTCGCCCAACGTGCGCAATCAATCCTAAGCAGAGAACCAGATCGAAACTGGAATTGGATGGGTTGAAGTTGAACACGTCCGAACGGACGAATTCGAGCTCCGTGTTGGTGATTTGCGCGCTGAGAAGTTCTTTTGCGCTCTGCAACATCGCTGGCGAAATATCGACTAGCGTCGCGTGAGAAAACCTGCCGGACTTTAACAATGCACAAGTTATTTCGCCGGTGCCAACTGCGCAGTCGAGCAATCGTCCCACCGACACGCCAGCCAATTCGCACGCCAGTGTCAGGCACTTTTGAAAACAAAAGTTCGCGCCGGAGGCCTTTTGCACGAACTGGCACTTGTGAATCTGCGGGAGTTTTTCGAAGTACGCAGCGACTGGATCGTTCATTTTTGAAACAGGCCTATTGCTATAGCTCGCGCATGTAGTTCATCGTCTCAAGCGAACCGTTTGGATTGAAGCTATGCCACAGGGGGAACAAAGGGCCGCCTTTCCGGCTGAGTAAGTCGAGACCGCTGGGCCGTCTTCATCGCCCGTATCTTGCCGGCGCGAGTCACAGCACCCGATCGATTGCTCCATATCTCTTTTGCCTGAGCTGGACCGCCATCGTAGCTGCACGCTTCAAGCCTTCAACAAAACGATCCGGTCCAAAGCACGCTGCGATTCTGCGACTAGCCTCGCCAAAGTGTTCTAGACGTGGGTCGGCCGCAGTATAAAGCCGCGCATGGTGGTAAGGACCGATGTGATGAAAAACAACAGCGACGGCAGGCTGGGACTCCATTCTTTACCAAGACGTTACCGCCCAGCGTTCCCCCAGGACCACTTGAGTGTTTTTCAGCGAGCACGCAACGCATTCCCACGCGTGGCGACGCGACGGCGCGGCGTTACTGACTCAGCCGACCAGCTAGCACCTGCATTGGCGCAGCATCAGCGGGGGCGATAGTTGCCGGCTGCGGCAGTTCTCGAAACCGCCTCGTGGCCCACATCTCACCAAGCCGGACAAAACAGTATGCAAAGATGACGGGCCAGAGCACCAGCAGGGTGATGTCCCGGCCAAGATTGAAGGTAAGACCGGCGCCAAGGATGAACAACACCAGCCGCAGCAGCGATTGTCTTTGTTCCCACCAGCGGTTGAGCAGACCAGTCCAAAGGGCCATAAGCATGCCGGCTGCCACTGGACCAACGATTTGGCCAAAGTTCAAAACGCCGCCGCCGATCATTCCTGTGGAGATGGTAGCAGAAACGCCGAGCTCACCTTCGTCACTCTCGAACCCGCGCCACTTCGCGTAGTCAATTCCAATCAACGGCTTTGAGGGCCAGATCGCGCGCGGAACGAAATTGAGTAGCTCATTCAAATATCTTGCGCCATACGCTGGAGACATATCACCGGAATCCAGGTAAGCGTTCACAAAGCAAAGCTCCTGAATCATGTTAAGCCCGGTTTGTCGCAAATGTTCATCGACCAGCTCATACGGATTCTCACTCGCCAGCACCTCTCTGAATCCAGTGCCGCGAAACGCGGTTACAAACCTGAACCCTTGATCCAGGCAAACGAACGCAACCGCCAGAATGGCCAATTTTATAACCAGCGGATGACGACCATAAAATAGATATGCGATGATAAAAGGCAGGACCGCTGCAAGGAAGTGGCTACGCGCTCCCGCGAAAAAGAAGTACGGGAGGGTAATGGCAAACATTGCGCCTGCGAGCAACCTCCAGGCAGTACTGCGCTGAAAAAATACCAGGACGCCTAGAAACGCTGTTACGGCATTAAACACATAACCTCCGAAGGAGATCAGAAATCCGCTCGCAGAGCTGGAGACTGCTTCACGCGCCCACATCGTCATCCCTGCGCGGGAATCGATCGGAAACACCGCGGCCATCACGTCACCGCCCATGCGGTAGATGCCAATCAGAAACAGCAGAAACCAAATTGTCCCGGCGGCAATCAAGATCTGCCCAGGAGTAAGCCCGGTATCAAAAACGCCGGTACTTCGCCGCCGCAGAATCCACCGTACTGCAGTGGGTGCGAAAACGCGGAATCCGATCAAAAACAGTAGTACCTGCGCGTAACTTTCGCCCAAGGAAGGAAAATAATCATACTGCTCCGGATTAAGAAAGGGATCGACAAAATACCATGCGAACACTGCTATATAGACGACAACCGTGATGCCAAGGCTATCTCGATTCAGCAGTCTCAAGCAGCTTTCCACCGTCAATACCACCAACGCGATGGCAGCGAGATAAAACGTTAGTTCATGCGTCACCATGGCGTAGAAAGCTGAGTCGCTGATTATAACGCACAACAAGCAAAAGCTAAAAGCATTATCGATGAGCGTGAATCGCTACAGACTTGCGCCGAGTTCATGCAGGTGATGAGCAAGCGCGCCAATTGTGAACTCATCACGCACACGTGACGCAGCAGCAAACTTTTGCAGCTGATCGGGATTTGCGATGCAATCGCGAATGGCTTGTGCAATGCACGTCGCAGTCGGTTCCTCAAGAATGATTCCGTTAAGCCCGTTCTCCACAACTTTGCCACAAAATTTCGAGGCAATAATGGGCAACCTGTGCGCCTGCGCTTCCAGCTGTGTCAGCGCGAATCCATCGGAGAGCGTAGGGAGAATGAATACATCTGCATTTCTGTAATACTCGGTTGCCTGTTTGCGCTTTACGCGCCCAAACCATTTCACGCGTTTGATTGCTGCGGCGTTTGCGATTTCCACAGGCCCAATCATCCAAAATTCAACCGGTTCATCACGCAAAATTCGAGCAGCCTCCAGCAATCTCGCGACGCCCTTGCGCAGATTAACTAGACCGAGAAAAAGCACGCGCATCGGCCGCTCGAACGTGAAGCGCAGGGGATATACTCGCGCGCCTCTGCCTTGTGACTTCTGACTTCTGATCTCTGGCGCTTCATACGCCAGCGGAATAATTGATAGCTTTTCGGCTGGAACTCCTCCGCGAACCAAGCCTTCCCGCGACCATTCGGAGTTAACAACAATGCGGTCGGCAAGCTCGCACTCCTTCCGCCAGGAATCCCAGTACTCAACCGGCGCGGGTTGCCAGTTACCAGCCAGTTCAGCCACGCGCGCGACCTCTTCTGCTACGATCGCTTCCTCCTTCGGGCCTGGATCGATTTGGACGAGTACCGTTTTCCACCCCTGTGCTTTCGCGTACCGAAACGGCTCAAGGGCAGTGTAGCTATAGCTCAATAAGACAGGTTGAGAGTCGATAGTTGAGAGCTGAGAGCGAAGATAGGAGACCACCTTGCGTTGAAACCAACGGTTGCGGGCAATGATGCCTGCCCATCCGCTCAAGTCGCGCGCGCGTGCAAGCGTCTCAAACAGGATCGACGACCAAGTAAATGCTTTCACTCGCGCGTCGTACAGCTCATTGTGAAATCTGTCTCTGAGCTTAGACCTGCGGCCGCAGAGTTTTGCAAGCAACGACGAAGGCTGGACCCAGGCATCGGTGAGCAGATACTCGAGCATGCCCACCCGAAATAACGCCCGGGGGTTCGCATAGTGTTCACGCGCGCCGAGCTGGCAACAGAGCCACTTCACCGTGTTAGAAGTCATCTCAAACTGTCATTCTGAGCGAAGTGAAGAACCTCGGATCAATTTTCGACCGATCCTGCTCAACGGAGTAGACCTAGAGATGTTTCGCTTCGCTCAACATGACAGCGCGATGATGAGCTTAGTTTATGGCAGCGCAAGCCAGCGTTTATAACCCGCCCAAGAAACAGGCCTGCGTTGTCGAAGACAGTACGGAATCCCAGACACAGCCTGCCACCACCATAACGGTTCGCGAAGGATCCAGGACCATCCCCGCTTACACGCATAACCAAACTGCGAGAAAACGCGCCAGACAGCGATTCCGACTGCGAACGGAAAAGGACAGCGCATCATTGTGCTCCAGAACTCGTTCCGCGCATGATGATGATGAATGCGGATTTCATCGCGTGCCTGCCTAGAATAGTGGTGACGGATGGTGATCACCGTGGAGAAAAGCACGTCATAACCCGCTGCCACACATTGCAGAGCGTAGTCCGGCTCTTCATACATGTGGAAAAATCGCGACTCAAAGCCCGGCAGCTCGAGATAAGTGGATCGGCGCAGGACGGCGCCGGAGTTAGCAAACGAACGTGTCAAATGTTCTGGGCCGAATTCTGTTTGTGAAAGCGTTGCGGGATATTCATCGCTTCGCTGTGGAAAGTGAAGAACAGCCAGTTTGGGTCTTTTCTCAAAGAAACGACTGACGAGCGCGATGCATTCCATCTGCTCCGGGTAGCTGTCGTCATCCAGCGCGAACACAAGATCCGCCCTCGCCTGCCGCATCATAACATCCCGACAAGCAATAGACCCGCGCGCGTTCTTGTTTATGATCACTGTTGCGCGCGGAACGTGCTTCCGGATGACGTTGATTGTGTCATCTGCACAGCCGTCGGCGGTGATCAACACTTCAAGAGGCGGGGGATTGAGCGCGGCAATTATTTCACACGTACGCTGTAAAGCCTCTGCGCGGTTGCGCGTTGTGATCATGATTGAAACAGTCAATTGCTCGCTTCAATTCTGTTGGCTTTTTACCAAAGACTCCTTTAACGCGAACGTATCCTGGTCGCTCTCGATCCACCAGTACCCCCTGGCGTTCAACAATTGACGTGATGCCAGGCGTTCGGCTTCGCTCAGATGCAGCGACTCAAAGTTGAGCACGTCAGGTTCAACACCGGCATCAAAAAACCACTTCAGTATCTGATAATCCATGCCCTCTGTGTCCAACTGAAGGAGATGGAGGCGTTCGCCACGAAACCTCTTCACCAGGGAACCAACGGAAACAGAACACACTTCGAGCTCGCGAACTTCTTTCGCATCGGATCCAAATCGGCGGTGATGTTGAGCGATAAGGCTTGCCTTCGGCGAGGCGGCCGAACCGGGCACATAAAGTTTTACCACACCATCGTGCTCTGCCACCGCGGCATTGATTAGACAGACTCTTGGATTAGTTGCATAACGCTCCACCAAACGCTCGTACGGAATTTTTTGCGGTTCCACCAAGATGGCCGAAACGTTTTCGTTTTGAAGAAGCTCCAAAAGTGGATCACAACCGTGTCCGTCAAATGCCCCAATTTGGAGGACATGAATTGTCCCGTTTCGCCTTGCCCGTAAGAGAGCGAATCCTAAGACAAGAAGATTCCCGTGGACCTCTGGCCAGCGGTAGTGGCGCGCTAGTCTATAGCCGCACTTTCTAAACAAACGTCCAAGTTGGTACCTGAGGTTAATAGACATTTTGATCTCTCAATTTGGCACTTACTATCTCGTGGAGCTTTGCAAACACTTTTACGTTGTCGGTATCCGCCAAAATTCCGGACTCAAGCCATGCGTCGTTAGTGGAGCGGAACTTCGTTTGGTCCTGATCCAGGGCAAATTCTACAGTGCGGCGTGACGAAAACCCGAACTCAGCGGGATCGATCCATCTGGCACCAGAGAGAAACCTGTTTTTCACGGTGGCGGCGGCATGATATACGGGGATGCATCCTGCTCGCACGGCATTGACGAATTTTTCGGTAAAGTAGTAGGGTTCGGCGCAGTTCTCCAGACATACAGCAACCTTGTAGCCGGACAAAAACCGGATGTTCTCTTCGCCCCTGGGAGACGCTCGCCCCGCATAGTTATCTGGCGGCCTTTGAATCCAAAGCTTCGGAAAATGCCGGAAGTTCGCCCATGCGTCGGGCTCGCCGAATAACTCGACGCGCCGGTCTAATATCATTTGATTCCGGGTCCGAAAGTGAGACTTAAGGAACCAAAGGCGTCCACCGAAATTGTTGACGGTAGCAACTGCGGCACGTCTTACCGAAGGTGCTCGTGGCCGCGACAAGCTTCCACTGTATGTAGGATGCGGAACGCGGTAACTTGCATCCGGATGCGCGTAAAAAGCCCGTTCCGAAACGTCGAGCTCTCGAACAAGCCGCTTCCCAACAGGATGCGAATGGAAATGGGGATGCCAGGAAGGTTCAATCGTGAACCAGAGCTTCGGGCCGTCGAATCTGAGCAGTTCGTCACTTGGATCGTACAGCACAAGTAAAGCATCAGCTTTCGCAAGGGGCACGCGCGGGGAATACAGGATGGCGCCGACCCGAAAATCATCCCATGAATCGGCCTTGAACTGCTGCGAGACAATTCTACAGCTGTATTCCGTCTCCGTATTCAGGATCGGGCCGCCTCCGTATCGACCAGTTTGTTTTTACTCACACAAGGGGAGTTCAATCCGCTGGTAAGCAAAGATGATTATGGGCTTTTATACCATTCAGCTGGACCGGACTGTCCGGTTCTCCCTGTTCGTTGATCGTCCAAAGCTCATACCCGCAGTCATTGACAAATCTCACAAAGGCGGAAAACGAGGAGCCTGCCCTTGTATGATTTGCTTCTATTGTTTCAACGTACAGCGCCTTTACGCGTCGCTCGCTTAGGAGAGGTTCGAGCCCGCGTAGCGCTGCGAGCTCGTGTCCTTCAACGTCAATCTTCATAAAATCGATCTCGGCAACTCCGGCTTGCCTGCAATAGTCTGCCAAGCGCAGGCGCAAAACCTGTGACGCTTTTGCGTTCAGAAAGCGAGCGTCGTCGTCGATCGGTTGTTCGGTAGGAACAATGCGGCCGAAAATCGATGCGCTCGGTGGCACTTGGAAGAGGACCATGCCTTCCTGATCAGACGCTGCGGCGTTAATTAGCGTGACGTTTTCGCAGCTATTCTCTTTCACATTGACTTCAAGTAGGTTAAAGGTCGCACAGTTCGGCTCGAACGAGTGGATCCGCGCAGACGGATTAAATTTACTCATAAGAACAGTCCAAACACCGACGTTTGCGCCAACGTCGAAAACATTGCGCGCGTACGCGAGGCGTTTGCGCGTCAGGTTTTGTTCACCGCGGCTCGGTAACAATCCGTAGACAGCCAGGTACTCGGAAAACGTGCTGGTACGTATCCTGCCTCTTTGAGGTATTCGTGCAACGCCGTTGCCAACCAATAGTTTCGTGGCTAAATAACGGACGAAGTGGTGCCATTTGCTTGGGAACCTGAAGAGCACCAGCGCTTTTCGAAAAAATGACTGACACAATCGAAATGTGCTCATGAGTCCGGGCGGCTCTGGAATGCGCAATAGACGCAAAAATCCACGCCGTAATTTCGACCGTGAAATCGGCCATTTTTGAAAAACAATGTCAGACGCAGCAAATCCGTGCTGCGATTTCCCGTGGTAGTCACCACGGAAACAGTCATTTTAACACGCAAAGGAAATCCGTCTCCGTCGCCTGCACTTGATAGCCCGCGTTCTGCATCATACTGCGCGCAGCTTCTTGATCTTCTCTATTCAGATGTTTGCGCTCAAAAAGAACGATTGTAGGCCGGACAAGATTAAAATCGAACTGTTGCAGTATGATCCAATCACATCCTTCCGCATCGATATGTAACAAGTCGACCTGTTCGATATGATTACGCTTTAGCAGCTCTTTCACCGTCAAACACTCTACCGTGTCGCTTTCGACAATGCTGTGGCATTCCGGCGCCAGATGTTTGAGCACATGGTTTCGATCCAAACTCGCTATCCCACGCAGGCAGGGACATCAAAATGTTTTCCAAGAAGCTCTGGAGCGTTTTCGGCAATGTAATATATTTCTATGCGGCCCGAAGAGTGCGAGACGGCCACGTGCTCAATGCTGAATTGTGCTGTTATCCCGAAGTTGTCAGTGAGCAAGCGGGCATAATGCGGGACCGGTTCGACAAGAACCCCATGATATCGAGAATCGCTGAGCAGGTAGTCACCAATTGGATCGTGCTTCATCCCGTCGTTTGCTCCTATTTTGAGGACAAAATGTCTCTTTGGTATCTGAAAGCCTTTTCTACGCGAAACCTTATGCCGGGATGGAACAGGCAATACATGCGACGTAGCCCCTTGTGGAGGAGTGGGAATGGTTTGACGAGCTCGGATACGCGAAAGGCAAAAGTGGGAAGATTCATGTTCCGCTTAGTGTGCCGATAGTCAGCTGATCTCCCAACCAAGCCTTTTCTGCAACCATGAACTAAAGCGGCGAGCTGCTTTGCTCGAAGCGACCCTGCATTCCTCATTTAACACTGCCAACCAAGCCCCCAAGTGCCGATGACGCCTGCGGTGATGCTCCAATCGAGCAATCGTAAACGGGCGTGAATACGTATTGCGATCGAACAGAAATGGTTTGCGGCCGCAAAAATGAACCACACGCGGACGCCGAACCATCTTAGGAAAACGCCAATTGCTGTCCGCACAATCCTGTTTGAGCTCATCCACGCCGTGATGTTCGCCTATGTGTTGCAGATCTGATCGGGCAATGTTGAGTTCGTTCCGCTGAGCCATTGCATGGACAAGATAGTTCAACATTCCCATTTCACCCCAGGCAAATAACCCCGGCGACTGCCGGGCCCAATGCTCGGTTTTAACCCATTCATCAAACGGTATTGCATTCCGTCGGCAAGCAAATGCTCCGGAACTGAAATAGGCTTTGCCTCGCCAATCAAACTCGGCGTCAAAGTGTCGGAGCTTTTCCGGGTCAAAATAAAAATGCGGCAGCCATGAGGGAATTTCAGTGGCATCCGGTAGAATGGAAATCTCGCTCCAAAAAATTTGGAAATCGACGTCGGTGCGAACCTGCGGAGTAAAGTCTCCCCAGACAATCGCGTCCGAATCCAGCCAGACGTAACGTTCAAATGGTCCTTCCCACATCGCGGCCAGTTTGGCCTTGTAATTTCCCTCGACGAGCTTCCGTATAGCCGGCGAGGACAAATCGGCCACGCGAAGCGGGATGATGCCGTATTCTTTCACTAAATCTGAAACATCGAATGCTCCGTCCACAACCAGGCAAATTGGAACCGCCGGGCAGTAATACGTCATGCTCGCCAGCGTAGCCTGGACCATGAACCTATCCCCGGCGTGGCAGCCGGTCACAAAACCAAACGGAGCCTGCACGTTCAGTTTATAAGAGCTGGTTGTTTGCGCTCCGCGTCCATACGCGACGAAACGCAATCTCGATAAAGCTGCGCAAATCTGTTGGCAAACGAACCGCGCCCATTGCGACTGTGCGTCATTTCACGGCCAGCCTCTCCAAACGTCTCACGCAGTTGCGGCGAGGCTCGTACTTTCATGATAGCTCCGGTCATTGCCGCGGCATCTTGCGGCGCATAGAGAATGGCACCCTGCCCATCGGGCGCAGCTTCTGGAATTCCGCCGACGTGAGGAGCCACCACTGGAGTCCCGCAAGCCATCGCTTCTACCAGTGTCAGCCCGTACGTTTCCATTAATGACGCGCTGACAAAAACATCCGCGGCTGCAAAGAGTCGAGCCAGCTCACTGCGTTTGCGGATGCCACCTGTAAACCGCACGTGCAAACCAGCCGGAACCCGCACAGCACCTTCGCCGAATGCCATAACGATTACGCTCTGGAGATCTGGCAAACGCGACAGTTGCTCAAACAACCATCGCATATTTTTGTTTGTGTCGTTCAGCGACGCGCCACCTGTGGCGATGACGAACCCGTCTGCGGGCAAGTCAAGACGACTTCGGCACAGCTTTTTGTCCTGCGGTCTAAAAACCGTGGTGTCGATCCCAGGAGGAATTACTCGCACGCCGCCGCAGGCCCTAGCTATTGGGCTTCGCCCGGCGATTTCGGCCAGCCAGTGGCTATTTGCAACCATACGTGCTCCGCAATTCCGATATGCCCGTAACTTTCGCGAAAGAGCAGCCCTTGCCAGGAATCGGTTTGCAGGCCATCTCAAGATCGGACAGGAATCGCAAGGGTGCCTCTGACTGGTGTAACGATCGCATCCACGATAAAGAAAACAGCCTCCGGTCACGTGCCACATGTCATGAAGGCTGATTACCACGCCAATCTCTCTCGGGAGAAACTCTAGCCAACGGGGGACGTCAAACCAGTCGGCCACGGTATGCAGATGCACCACATCAACTCCTTTGAGATCCTGAGGCGCCGGCGGAGACAACAATCGCCGCGTTCCGTGCCACGGCTCAGTGGAAAAGGAAACATACGATCGGCGAATAACGCGATCTAAGAGCAGTCTACCGGGTTCTGCCGGTTGCGAATTTTTACAGAGCACGCGGCTTTCAATCCCCTGATCCGCCAATGCGGCAGAAAGAAGCGCCGCATGTTCATAGCTCCCGCCGGAGGCATGAGTATTGAGATGCAAGACTCTCATGAAACAAGCGGCGATGCGTGAACTTCAAATTTCATCCTACTAATTTCCTGGCTCCGCTGGCGATGAAGCCGTCGGCGGCTTGGCGTGTTGCAAATGTAATCAAGCCAGTAACGCGCGATTTTTTTATAAGCAGCCGCTTTGTCGTGTTTCCCAATCAGGCGGTACCACACCGACGCGATTGGAAAAGCAAGCGCTCGCAATGGGGCGATTGCGTTTCGCCAAAATCTTTGGCGCACTGATCTCCTGAAGGGCGGTGATTGGCGGTCGACAGGCAATCCCGCCTCGACTGCGAAGCGTTCGAATAACAGTTGGGCCGGGCCGCGAGTTCCACTGAGCCACGGCGCCGAAGTCGTATAGTGAAGCACACAGTTCAGGTCATTATTCTGCTGTGCATCAAAGCGCCAGGACGGCCGATTCCAGTATTCGAGTAACGTCTGGATCTGCCCATGGAGAAGAAAATTGATGGCGGATTGATCCCAAAACCGATAATGCGGTCTCCAAGTATTAAAGAATTCGACGGTGCGTTCAAAAAAATGCTGGTTTCTGAGTGCATCGAGATTCATCAACATTACCCCGCAATTAAAGTAAGCGCTTTCGAGAGGAAGTTTCATGCCCTCGGCTATCGTCGGGGAGTCTTCCGCTAGTGACAACGTTTCGGAGTCAGGAACTGCTGCGATGACGTTGTCGGTTGATAACTCACGGTCAAAAAGCTCGGACAGATCGCGGAAAACCAACACGTCGGAGTCGAGATAGATCAAACGTGGCACATCCAGCAAGTGTGGCAGCAATATCCGGCAATAAGTCATGTGCGAGCGCCCTGGACCAAGTGTCGCGCCGCGAAAAACAGATTCATCAATCGGCAAAAACTCCAATCGAAATTTCCTACCGAACGTTTCCACTAAATGCGAAAGCATTTTCCTGGATGGGTCCGAAATCCCGCCGTCGAGCACTCGCACATCCGTTTCCCTCATCACGTCCAGGTGACTCAGAGCGCTCGCCACCGCGCAATACAGTCCGGGGAAATAGCGTTCGTTACTAGCCAGCGCAAGAACAACTGGTTTCATCGAGAAAAATGCGGGTTTGATAAGCCGAAGAGTATCGGCAGAACAAGCTGCGCGCGTTTCGGGCATCCAAGCCCCGTCTGACGCCTGTTTGAAGAATGTTCATCTACGATTTCGTCTACGAGTACCCACTCCCAAAGATTGCTCGGCAGTGATGAGCAACATGTTGGTCAGTGTTTGATTCCCTACGCCGCGTCGGACGAATCTATTACAGACTTGTTCTGGGCGCACGTTGCGTTGCTTGTTGCTGCTAAGCGAAAGTTTTCGAGCCATAGCTCGACCAGCTCGAGTTCTGCGGATGGAAAGATTGTTGCAGCAACTAACGCCTCATAACAGCGGTAGAGATTGTGGCCGATTTGCGCTTCACCCGACTCCAGTTGCAGCCGCGAAAGGACATTGGCAATTTCTTTATTCCGCATGTAGCCCGGCACTTCATCGGCAAAATCACGATCAAGATCGTGCTGATTGCGATCCTGAAATACTTCGGGGGCATGAAATGTAATTCCGTACCCGAGCTCCCAAAGACACCGCTGGGCGATAAAACTTTTCCAGATGTCGCACGTCCGAAACGAGCAATAACTTGGAAGGTATAGTAATGGGTATGCTATCGGCCACCACCATGTGCTCTGGGTATTGAATGGACACCAGTTTCCCGCCTCCAGCATAACCGGCGCGCCATCGCTAAACGCGAAATTTCGATCCAAGATTAGTCGCCACACTGCATCCACATCTGGCGAACCGTTGGCCAGTCCCTGTTGGATCGGACTACGCATCGCCGCAACCATTCTCGTTTCAGGTACCTCCGAGCGAACTTCGAACAGCGGGAAGCCGCGGGGCCAAATTAGCTCCTTACTGAAGTATCGATATGCATTTACCCATCGTCCATTTGTAGGATCGACGGACCGAGCAGCGGCCACGGACTCGGAACGAAGCTGCCATGAATCGAGCGGGGCGTTGTCGTCGTCGGTTTCATAAAGGAAATCCACCCCGGCGGCAATTGCATGAAGATAAGCAACATTTTTGCGACTGTAAGAGCCAACGCGCAATTTCCGGGCTAGCTCAAACTCGCTCGCATGCTGGTCCGCCAGTGCTAAAAAATCAATTCGACAGCCTTCAGCGAAATGCTGGCTTCGGAAATGCGCTGGGCCTTGTTTATCGCCAGCAACGACGAGTAAGCCTCCGCATTCTGCTAGCTTCTCAACAAGCTTAACAACTCCACGTGTCGGTTCCTGAATTGTGGTGATTACAGCAGCAAACATTTCGCAACACTAGATAACAGAATTTAACGCTTCCATGAATTGCTGCTGCAAACCGACTGGCGAGAATTCTGTTTCGTACGCGCGCCGTACTCGCGCACCGAGTTCCAGTTGCAAGGCTCTATCTCTCTTTAAATGCACAAGCGCAGCCAGCAACGCGCGAGCATCGGGGTCCGTTACGCAGAGCGCAGCCCTGCTTTTTTTTGCCCACTGCACCACAGCAGATGATTCCGGCGCCCAGATGACAACTGGCCGGCCGGCGCGTGAGTAATCGACGAGCTTTGTTGCGAAACAAGTTTCCGCACGGCGACGCTGTGCTGCATCAAAAAACATTACGACCAGGTAGGCGTCGAACGAACCCAGCCAGTCGTCAAAACCTGGTCCGGGTTCGAAATCGTGCAGTAGATGACGGTATCTCATTTCATGCATTAGCGCTTGCGGCCATCTCGGTCGTCCTCGGAATTCGATCCGAACGTCACTCTGTTTCAATGCCAACTGCGCCAGATCAGCCAGCATATCGCTGTAATCAAACATGTTGCCACTGTAGCCAACGCGAAATTCACCAGGCGAATCCTTGCACTTTAACGGGCTGACCGGCTCGATATCAGGAATCGGCAATATAACGCGTGCGTTGCGATGCGGGCCCAATGCTTTGAGCATTCCTTCGCTGATGCACAGGCTTAGATCCGCAGATCGATGGAGCTCAAGAAAGCGCCGCTCCACTTGCTTGCGTACTGGAGCATGAACCTCAGCAATGTCGGGCCACCAATCGTCGAATCTGACAACCAATGGCAGTCGCTGCCGCTTTGCATAACGTTGCGCCACCCAACAGCCGCTGCGGTATGCGACCGTAAAAACAACTGTCCGCGCGCGAGCAGGCGGTGCGACAAGGCGCTTCTCTAACGGCAATGTGGTGTGCATCAGGTAATCGATGTCACCTGCCCATCGTCGCGCTGATGTTCGCATTAGCCGGGGGATAATTTTGGAATGAAACGAACCGTGGACAATCTCGTGATGTTCAGCGGGCAGAATGTGCAGTCGAATGCCGCGCCGGTCGACCAGATGTCGATGCAGTGTCAGTGCAGCAGCCGTACTTTTCTCAGGTCGAACCGAGGAAACGACAACCACGTTAATTTCATCCATGAGCCAACTCGGTTATTTTCTGAACAAATACGTCCTGCAATCGATCCGGATTAAACAGAGTTTGATGCAGCTGCAGCGCTTCTTTGGAGAGCTTCTCATTCAACGGTGTATTTGTGGCGATTTGACGGCAAAGAGCGACGACTGCGTCGGCATCATCGCTGGATACGACCGCAGCTCCGCCGTGCTTTCTAGCCACGCGAACCGGCGTGCAGTACTCCGGTCCCCACAGAATCACAGGTTTTCCGAATGCAACGTAGTCCAGAAACTTTGTTGTGAAACTCGTGCGCATGAAAAGTTCATGTTCCTTCTCGAAGCTCATCACAACCAATAGGGCGTCGGCGCTGGCTAGCACCTCCGCGGCTTCTTGTGGTGGCTTGAAGCCGACATAGGTGCCGCTTGCCCGCGCACGCTCGAGAGTTTGCTTTGGCCAGTCCGCATTCGGCCCCACTACGATGATTTCCAAATCGCTCGTCGCCTCGATTTTTTCGATGAGCGAGCATAGCATCCGCCCATAAAAATTCTCCACTGAACCGACGTAAGCCACGCGGAATTTTCCGCTGCGCTGTGGCGAGGTGTCTTCGATGGGTAGACGAAATTTTCCAGGCATTGGATAAATCACGTGGCTGTTCGGATGTGGACCAAGCACTTCCTTCATCCCGTCGCTGGTGCAGAAAGCCAGATCACATGCGGCGTAAAGTTCCCGGTACCGGCGGCTCAAGATTCCCTGCGTCGACTTGTGACCGTAGTGACCCTTCATCAAAGGAAACCAATCGAGAAAGAGCCCTGCCAGTGGCAATCCATGCCTCTGTGCTGTTTTGCGTGCAATGTGACACAATCCACATTCTGCCAACGTAAGAACCACGTCAGGTTTGAAATTTCGCACTGCCTCTTCCAACGCTCCGTTAACTGTCAGCGGCCAGATAAAATTTTCGTAGTCGGTAATCCATGCGGCTAACCGCGGCCCGGACCGGCTTTTTCTCAATCGATGAATTAGATACGGCAGCCGCAGAGGCGTATGCACCAGAAGGTCGTCGGCGAAGTCTGCGTTGCTGGCAATGTGTAATTCAAACGGATCACGCTCCACCAGCTGGCGGTGCATAACGATGCGCACACCGTAATCGTTCTTCGGAGGTACAATGCTAACCAGCAGCAGCCTTAACTTTTCTTGCGACTTCAAGTGCGCTCCGTCGTTTCGATGGAAGTTAGGCATCTTGCCTGACTCGGCCGGCGGACCTGCAGCCTGCTGAGATGCAAACGGAGTTTAAGAGCATCGCGATAAAGCAGGTGTCGCATCCAGTTCACATAATGCCGAGAATAATATCCCTCTCTTCTCATGTTTCGATGACGGAATCTGTGGATGTCATCGAACGCGACCAAGCTAATCTTGGTTGGCAGCAGGCCCGCTCCCCTGTGCACAGCCGAGGCAATAATGGTCTGTTCGAATGCGCCATCCTTAGGGTCGGCAAGCGCCTCGTGCACCATCGCGCGTAAGATCTCCGTTGGTAGAAACTCTCCGTGCACAGCTAGTATGCCACCGTTGACAAATGGCGGCTCCAACACCTTGGGACAGAAGCGCAGAGCCATATCGAGGTGCTGATAACAGTTACTTTCCCTCACACCGCGGGGCCTGGCCCAAAAATCGCTGGGGCCGAACAGATCGGCCGGGTCCTTGAACCAAAGGATGTCTGCATCTACAAACAGCACGGGTTCCCGGCGCGCTAAAAGGACAATGGATGCAAGCTTCAACCCCCAAGCGCTAGCCTCGGCATACTGCGCGAGCTTGCGCTCTCCCGCAGCGTCCGCTTGAGCAATAATTTGCTCACCGGAAAGAACATTGATTTTCCCTGGCCACCAGGAAAAGACCGGGTAAAAATCCGCCGCCGACCAACTCCCGTCCGAAACAACAGTGATGGTAGGCAGCTTTTTCCACGACCGGTAAAGTGAAAACATGCTTTCTCGCAGCATCAACCAATGAGTGCGGCCGGCGATGGTCAAATAACACAAGCCGGATTCGGGCTTTGGCGGTAGGGGCTTGATGGACCAGCGAGACAGGATGTTCAAAGCGAGCTGGCCCAGGCGAACCGATACGTTGAGTCCGCTGAAGGGATTCAGAAGACCGGCAGCGAACTTAAGTCTAAACGCTTCCCTTTGAGAGTTCGATGTGCTGTTTAATGCCGTTTCCACAAATACTTGTTAAACCATCGGTTTTTGTGGCTCGTAAGCTCGCGTAGCCTCTTCCAGTCAGCATCCGACAACACGAAATCCAAAGCCTCGATGCTGTCAGTAAGATGCGCTGGTGTGCCGCAGCCAACAATGGGGACGACGTCAAATGGATGTGAGCGCAGAAACGCCAGCACCACAGCACCGACAGGCACGCCATTCCGTTGAGCGATCTCACCTGTGAGTCTTGCTATTTGGAAGTTGGCCTTTGTCGCATATCCGGATCGCTCGGCCTTCAAACGCGTTGCATCATCGCCTTCCAACCAATTACTGAAAAAACCGCCAGCTTGGGAAGAATAAGGCATCGCGACTAGCTTGGCTGTTTCGTGCAGTCGTTCTGCATCATCGTCCATCGGCTGTAGAGTCGATTCGAGCTGTCGATACTGACGACTGCCCAGATTCCAGAACAATTGTGCGGCCACGAATCCGGTCTTGCCCGCCCGCGAGGCGTAGTCATTAGCTTTGCGAATCCGACTGGCCGTCCAATTGGCTGCGCCGAGGGCTTTGACCCGCCCATCACGAACAAACGCGTCACAGCTGTCTATGATCTGCTCTACAGGAATCCTCTCGTCATCGCGGTGCAAAAACCACAGGTCGATGTAATTTGTTCCAAGCGTCTCCAAGCTGCCTTCCAAATCTTCCCGTAACTCTGAAGGTGAAAGTCTCACTCGCCAGCTATTGTTGAAGACGGGATGTCCCGCCTTTGTGGCCAGTACAACCTGCTCCCGAACCCCCGCAGCTCTTAGCCAATCGCCTACAATCCGTTCGCTCCGATGCTTCTCTCCAGGGATCCAGTCCGAATACACTCTTGCAGTGTCAATGCCATTCCCGCCGCTTTGCACCCAGTAGTCCAACAGCCGATGCGCCTCAATCTCTGTCTGTCGGACACCAATCTCAGCCACCCCAAGGCATAGCGCAGAAATCTCAATATCGGTTCCGGGAAGCCTCACACGGTTCATCGTAGTTTTGGTCGGATACAAATTGAGCGACTCATTTGCGTTAAAGATACGCTACGTCAAAGGTGACACGCCAAAACACCTGCAGAAGAGAGAGAACAGATTATCAATGGCTGTTCGTAGATGGAATCACAGGTCGATTTCACCCAGTACACCATTCACGTCTGATCTTTTCATCTATCAAGCGTATTCAAAACCAGCTACCGCCCTTGTTGAGCTATAATTCCTGCGCGAGTTGTGACGACATATTATTCCAGAGAGCTGCATAAGACTATGCCGACGAGTCTGCTTGACCAGAGGCATTGGATTTCGACTTTATCCGACGTTTAAGTCGCGACGCGATGATTCGAAAGCATAAACCAAAAAATGAGCAAATCTTCCAGATGACGCGTGGGCTATGACAAAGGCGCAGCGCTTCGACAATCTGTCGCCAGGCAGGAGCGAAGCCGACTTTCACTAGCAGGTCGCGGGCGTTGAAAAGCGCCACCTCGACGTACCACGAGCGCGCTTTCGTGGCGAGCATGCGACCGCGCGCAGGGCTGTGGTAAGCCGCCGTCAGATCGATCACCTCACGTACTTCGCGTGTATCCGCGGCGTCGAGCCGCATGCGTGATGTGGCAGAGGCCGAGTGTACTCGGTAACAAGCGAGAATTGAAGGCTCAAACCAGAACGAAAATTGAGAAGCAATTCGTTGCCACATCTCCCAATCAGGAGTGAAGTGCAATTGCGGCAAGAATCCTCCAACCCGCTCGTAAACGAGCCTTCGAACAACAATGGCCGGGCATCGAATTAGTTGCTGAACGGTGATTTTCGCGTGCCAGTCGTCAATTAAGCCGGCAGATTTCCGGTGTAGCTCGGATATGCCTACCCAATGTCCTTTTGAATTTACCGTAGCGCATCGACAGAAGAGCGCGCCCGCGTCGCTCTGCTCGGCGCCTTTGCGCAGAAGATCGTAAAAACCCGGCAACACAAAGTCGTCCTGATGCAAGATATGCACCCAATTTCCACGAGCCCGCTCAATGCATCGATTCCAGGTATTTGCCAGACCTCGATTTTGGGATTCGGCGTGGAACGTCACCCGGCCTCCACCAATTCGTCGAGCAACTTCGGAAGCGGTATCATCGTTCGAGCGGTCATCGATCACTTCGATCTGCATCTGCTCAGGCCCCGGGTCCTGCTGGAGCACGCTGCGCAGAGTTTCCTCTAAATAATCTGCGCACGGATTGTACGTCGGAATCATTACCGACCAAAAAAGGCGGGAGTCGTCGGCCGGCAATGCGCGGATTGCCGGAGGTTTAAGACTACTTGCGGGATGCAGTCTTTTTGACGACATTTTGCAACCGAATAATACGCGAGCTGCAATGCTTCACCAAGCGAGGAAAAAACATGCGGCCACGATTGACACACTGCGCATGTTGCTCTGCTCCTTGGAACGATGCAATCATGACCACACCGTCCACAAAACTGCGCATAACAAGGCAGAGCTTGAGGAGATGGCTGAGTCTGTCGGCTTCTGGTGGCACAGCATTGGCCTGGGGCAGGGAGTAGTCCCCAAGGGGGATAAGACGCTATGAGACGAATTATCTTTCGGCTTATGCCATACAAGCTGAAAGCTCAGTTGCGCACGGCCTATAACTTTGTGAATTTTCGCGTCGGAGTACGCACAGGCAGGCTCGATCCACTACATCCCCCGTGCGGACTACACAGCGTCGGAGACGGTGACTACGTTCAGATCGGTGAAGAATTCTTCCGGTACTTCGTAGATATCGCCGGGCTCAAGCCGCAAGAGAGAGTCCTGGATGTAGGGTGTGGAACAGGTCGAATGGCCCGACCTCTGATGAGGTATTTAAAAGGGGGAAGCTATGACGGCATAGACATCGTGGCCCCGTCGATTAAGTGGTGTCAGGAAACTTACGCTCACCGTTATCCCAACTTCCACTTCCATTTCACTGATATATATAACAAAGCGTATAACCCCGTCGGAAATTATCGAGCGTCTGAATACCGCTTTCCGTTAGACGCCTCATCTTTTGATTTTGTATTCCTCACTTCTGTCTTTACGCATATGCTCCCAGAGGATATGGATAACTACGTCTCCGAGGTGGCACGGGTTCTGAAACAAGGCGGGCGCTGCCTCATCACCTACTTCCTTCTGACACCGGACTCTTCAAGACTTATTGAAGAGAAGGCGAGCAGTATCGATTTTAGGTATGCATTGCAGGGGTGTCGTGTGAAGAACAAAGACGTGCCTGAAGATGCTGTCGCTTACGATGAAAGTAGAATTCGCGAACTGTACCGGAAGCATGGACTGAAGATTTCGGAGCCGATCCGTTACGGGTCGTGGTGCGGTAGAGAGAACGCTCTAAGTTATCAAGACATAATTGTTGCGAGTAAGCCCTTTCGACCAGCGCCCAGCAACCGCTTCCAGCCGACCGCCTGACAGCGTGCTTCTCATCAATCTTCCTCGCAGTCAGGCAGAATGTCATTCGGCGCGGCTGAAGCGGCGCGGTGGGGCTGATCTTTTAACATTCAGCGGTCGGCAAACAAGGCGTGCGGCGAGTGATTGAACGCCATGCTAGACAAGCGCATCCTCTATTTTCATCCGTTCAAACGCGTTGCGGGTCGTCTCGGAGTTCGCGAAGTTCACGTTTCTCCGCTTTTGAAAATCATGCCTTGACCTGTGGGCAATGCGAGAACCTGAACCTCACGGTGTCGGGCAAAATCATCAAAAGCTTTTTGCTGTTCAGAATGCAGAGGATTGCCATAGTCATCTAGTAGGATCACTCCGCCAAAGCACATTCGGTCCCAGAAATATTCGGCAGCCCTGATTTCAGGCATCGTGCAGTTCATATCGAGCGATAAGAATGCTACACGGTTTATAGGGAGACTCGAGAGAATATCCGGCACGATACCCTGCACGATCTTTACATTTTTGCACCGTGCAAAAGTCCTTTCGACAATTTCCGCAGAGTTATCGTTGTAATAGGAATACGCGTTCAGAATGTCTTTCTTTATTTCCTCTTTAGATAGGTAGGCCGGAACTAATCCGCTAAACGTGTCGATCAGATAGAATTGCTTATTCAAGCGTTCAAAGCCGATATAATCGATGATTGCACGGGCGAGGCCGCCTCGGTTTACTCCACATTCCACGAAGTCGCCATCGAGTTTTGAGGCATATGCCCCTGCCCAACAGGCGATGTAGGCGCGCCAGCGAATGGAAACGCCATGCCAGGAGTTGGTTTGCGCGCCGAGATGGTAGGCGCGCAGAAAATTCTCCTCATCCAGGAAAGGCGCGGCATTAAGAGTAAAAAGATTATCCTCGCCGTATTGAAGTGCTTGTCTTCGGATCCAGATGTAATCTTGATAACTAAAAACATCCTGGCCGTATTGAAGTGTTTGTCTTGGGATCCAGATGTAATCTTGATAACGGCGAAAATAGTGCACCCGAACCCGGAGAGAAGGCGGCACGACGGCCCGAACGATGTTTTTCAGCCGCCGAACCAACGGCCTTATGCGAGAAGTAAATAACCCATCTCGGCGACTCTGCGCCAATCGCAGCGCGCGGCGAACCCGCCAATGTAGCAGCGGGTAAATTGTTGGCGTTCTCAGTGTGTCATATAGACAGTCTTGCTCGAGACGGACAATCTCTTCACTTGTGTGGCGGTTCGATGCGCGCTGAGGATGAACACGCACCGAGGCTAACGCTTTGGAAATGTATCCAACGTGAGAAATCGCCATAAGGCGAACCCACATTTCCATGTCGACTAGCTGACGCATTCTTTCGTTGAACAATCCGACCTCACGAAACAGAACCGCCCGAACCAAGACTGCTGTGGGTTCTCCAATCTTGTTGAACGGCTCCTGCAAGAGCTCCTGCGATCTCAGAAGCAACGATCCAGACTGACTAGTCTTAAGCTCGCCGAATGCCGCAGAGAGATTGTGATATCTCAGGAGCCATTTGGTGATTTCATCACCTTCTGCAGATGGTTCAATGAGCAGCTCGCGCGGGCTAAAAACAAAACCGATCCGTTCATCGCACTCGGCCACTTTGACCATCTCTTCAAGGCAGTCAGGGTGCAGGAGGTCGTCTTGGAAAAGAAACTTTATGTACTTGCCCGACGCCGCGCGGATAGTGTTGTTCCAATTAGCGACCATGCCCGGAGTTTTTGTTGGCAGGATGATAAGCCTGGTTTTTGCCCCGCGTGCCTCCTTGCGGACGATATTTTCAGACCCGTCCGAGGAACCGCTATCGGAAACTATAATTTCCTGAGGCGTCACAGTCTGATTCAGAACGCTTCGAATAGCATCCCTGACGTACAGAGCGCCGTTGTATGTCGGTATGCACACACTGACTGGCACGGTGTTAGACATATTTGCCATTACCGCAGGGGTCCGTTTTCCTCAGTTCGAAACGTCGCGCATTGATCCGTCCACGCCGATATCCTTGATCGTGAACATCTGGTCAGCGGTCTTCAGTTCATAGTCACCGCAACAGCGGGGATTTCATTAGCAAGGTCAAGCAGTTGATCGCAATTCACCACCGCACTCAGGCGGTGAGCGGTGACGACCATGGTGAGCTTACCGGAAAGACTGCGGAGCGCGTCGAGCAGCTTTGCTTCAGTAGCCATATCCAGCGCGCTTGTTGTTTCGTCCAGAATCAACAGCGACGGACGATGGTAAAGCGCGCGCGCAAGACCGATGCGCTGACGCTGGCCGCCGGGAAGACGAATACCGCGCTCCCCCACGATCGTGTCAAAGCCGTCATGCAATTCCGTTTCGATAAAGTCCAGGATCTGAGCCATGGCACAGACTCCTCGCAGTCGCGCATCGTCGATCTCGTTATCAGGTACCCCGAGCGCGCATTCAAAATAGTCTTCGCGTTTGGAAGCGTAGTCGCTAGCCAGACTGTCTTTTGATTCTGATTTCAATCGCCCTGTTGGTTAATGCGGTAGATACAAGTGTTTCTAAAGCATCGAATGGCCGCTGAACTCATCCACTCTTCCAGAAACCAATACCGGTAGCCGGGCAATCACTCGATAGCCGAAATCAGGAAGTCCCCTGTCTGCGACAACTTCCAAAGCGCCTTGTTGGGAGGCAGCGTATGCTCATTTGAACCCTTCTTTAACGCGTTTCAATAGGCTCTTTTTCGGCTGATAATCAGGAACGGTGCGAGTTCCCGTCTTCAGGTGTACTGGTTGTTCAACGGGCCTTTTCTCAATCACAAGGATACTATCGTAATAATGCAACGAGTGAATCGATTTAGTCAATTCAGTCACGCTCAACTTACTTTCTTGGACAGAATGCCAAGCATTTATGTAATCTATGAAGTCCTTGCTGTATTCTATAAACGTGCCGGGTTTCTTATAGCCTCCGCCCCACTCCGGCCAATACGATGTATGTAGGTCTTCGCATAGATACACGCCGTTCTTATCAATGTAAGAGAACAGCTCCTCATAGGTGTTTATTTGCTGCGCCATCGTGTGGCCTCCGTCGTCAATCAAGATATCTATTCTCGGAATCTTTGCGGCTAACGATTTGAGAAACGTTCTGTCTTCTTGGTCACCGATAAACATTTCAATCTGTTCTTCTTCTAACTTCTTGCAATGCTCATTGATGTCTATCCCAAATATTTTGGCTTTAGGCCCAAAATATTGTTTCCACATCTGCAGAGAACCACCCTGAGAAACACCAAATTCAACAATGTGAACATCGGTACCTCTAAACCGTGAAAAGTGCCGATCATAAATTTCAAAATAGTGTTTCCACTTGTGTATCAGACTTCCAGTATTTTCATTAAAGTGTTTTTCCAGATCATTCACAATTTAATTCCTGACTCATCGACCATTCATTGCATTGTTTCGTTTCCTATCTGAGCGCCGAAGGGCACGCGCTATCCTGCCCAACCATACGTTTGTTTTCCGTCATAATATCGCCATGCCTCGCTACGTGGCACCGAATCTCTTTCTGTTCGGTGGTTTTCTCTCAGCAGATTCATAACTTGGCATCAAAGGCTAAAGAGCGGGTGGTTGCAGCGACGCCAGCTCAGGCTGGCGGAAGGTTCGTGTCAGTCTTTTCCACATAGCCGGCGCGCCAATCCAGATTCGGTCTCAAGACTCCTGGCCAATTGCCGCCATACTCCGCGCGGGGAGATTGGTTTTTCAGGTCCTCGACAATTTGAAAAGAGACGGCTTCGCGCTCTATTCCATGCACCGTGTCCGGATTGTAACTGCACAAGCCGACCAAGACACTGATGCGAGAAGCACTGAAAAAGTTCGCAGGTAGCGAACAGATCGATTTAACACATCCTTTCTTCCGCGGGCTTGTCCACCAGCGTTTGTCATCCCAATCATTTGAGACAAACAACAGCGTCCCGTTCTCGTGAACGAAATGCAAAGAAATCACTAATCTTTTCCGGTCATCCAACTGAAGGTAATCCACTTCGATGCAGAATGGCTCGCTTGTTGTGAGAGATTCTCTGACTTGGTTTTTTCCATCTTTAACCGCTATTGACCTTAGTCGGCCACAGGCATCGCCGGGCGCTTTGCCATCTTCAGGCCATACGCGCAATGACGGAATCGCTAGTCCGGTTGCTAGGTAGTGGCGTGTCATTTCTTGGGTTATCCCTATTGCTTCAAGTTTCCCGTTAGACAGCAGTACCACCCTGGAACACAGTCGTTCAACGGCGAGCATTGAATGGGAGACAAAGAGGATAGTGCGGCCATCACGATCGGATACTTCCTCCATTTTGCCCATGCACTTCTTCTGGAACTGAGCATCGCCAACCGCTAGCACTTCGTCGACAATCAAGATCTCCGGTTCCAGATGCGCGGCCACGGCAAACGCGAGACGAACATACATGCCGCTGGAGTAACGTTTGACTGGTGTATCAAGAAATTTCTCGATCTCTGCAAACGCGACAATCTCGTCGAGCTGGGTTCTTATCTCGGCCTTCGTCATTCCCAAGATTGCGCCGTTGAGGAAGATGTTTTCGCGTCCCGTTAGCTCCGGGTGAAAACCCGTTCCGACCTCCAGCAGGCTTGCAATCCGGCCTTTGATGCGCACCTCCCCTTTGGTCGGCGACGTAACGCGGGAGAGAATCTTTAACAGCGTGCTTTTGCCCGCACCGTTCCTGCCAATGATGCCGAGAATTTCCCCCTGCTTCACTTCAAACGACACTCCCCGCAGCGCCCAGACTTCGTGGTCGCCGAGGTCGCTTTCAGCTCCGTTTAAAGGTGTAAGGTCGGGACTTGCTACTTTCGCACCTGCGCCATTCGCGCTCGGCGCCGCGCCGATCTTTGCGTGCGGGTCGGGTTTGCCGCGAACGCGGTGCCACCACCGCTCGAAATCGTGACGGAGCGTGCCTGTGCCAATTATCCCCAAGCGGTACTTCTTCCAGACGTCGTCAACTTCAATGACAGTGCTCATTGAAGAAAAGTGGAGATTTGGAAAGCTGAAAGTTGAAATTCCATTTTCTACTTCGCTCCCGTGCGGCGGGTGATCGTTGTGAAGATCGCTATCAGCTCGTCGGCTTCTTGTTCAATTGGTGTCGTGAGCGAGCAATCAATGCCGCATTCTTCTCGTAGAAGTTCAAGCCACAGTTGAGTCTCATCCGCTTCCTGGAGCGCTCCACCGAGTTTCGAGATGAACTCGGCTTCGGAACGAGCCCTCGCAGCTTCCCGAGCGTGGGCCGCGACGGATGTGCCGGAGCGGAGCATCTGCCTTGCACAAATTTGGACTTCATCGCGTTCTTTGGGCAACTGCACATAAAATCTAATGATAAAGGCAGCAAACCTCTTTGTTCTCGCCCTGAATTCGTCGGTCAGCCTTCCCTCTCTCATTTCAACTTTGCTTGATCCCCCAGGCTTTTCGTTTCAACTTTCCGCTTTCCGCTTTCCGCTTTCCACTTTCGCCTTGACCTAGACCGTGTCCGTGAAGGTACGCTCGACGTGGTTGAAAAGAACAACGCCAATAAACAGAACCGCCAGAGTGAACCCGGCGCTGTAGCAGAGATACATCCCGTAGAACGTGCCGCTGCCGAGATAGGCGTAGCGGAAGGTCTCGACGATCGGCGTCATTGGGTTTGCCAAGATGAGCCACCGGAAACTGCCGCCGCCAATCATTGAGAGTGGATAGACGACCGGCGTCGCATACATCATCAGCTGCACTCCAAAGACGACGAGCTGCTGGAGATCGCGGTATCGTGTAGTGAGCGCCGACACGATGATCCCTGCACCCAGGCTAAGCCCTGCCATCAGGAGAAGGAGCAAAGGGGTGAGGGCGATCGCAGCATTCGGATGCACCGGCGCGCCTTGCATCCAGTAAAAGATGAGGAACGCGAGGAAGAGCGCTAACTGGATCGCGAACTTTATCATGCTGGAGATGACAAGCGACAAGGGTACGCTAAGCCGTGGAAAGTAAACTTTGCCGAAGATCGCCGCGTTGCTAATAAAGGTGACCGCCGTGCGGCTCACGCAATCCGCAAAGTACGACCAGCAGGTGACACCCGCCAGATAAAAGAGCAGCGGCGGCACACCGTCCGTGGGAAGCTTAGCCATCTTCCCAAAGACGACAGTGAAGATGAGCGTGGTGAAAAGCGGCTGGAGGATGTGCCAGAGCGGGCCCAGAATCGTCTGTTTGTATTGCGCCACGAAATCGCGCCACACAAACATCGCCGTGAGGTCGCGATAGCGCCACAAGTCAGCCAGGTGCAGATCGAGCCATCCGATCTTCGGCCGGATGATCAGGTCCCACTGTTCGGCAGCCGACTTATCTACACCGGTCGCACTCAAGCGTTGTTAAGCTCGCCGACCTGAAAGACCGATCGATTGCTGGGTTTCGAGGGCCAATGTCTTCCAACATATGCGGCGATTATTACACAGAGACTCTTCTCTTTCACCCATTTTGAGGTGCTGTGCTCGGGCTTTGCACGAGCGAACCGCGGCGGCGCCGATGGTCGCGTCGGAAAGAGAACACGACGGACGAGGTCCGAAACGTTGTGAATAAACCGGGGCACGCTTCCGAGTTAAGGATTAAAGAAAAGTAGGCGCTCACACCGGACGACCGTCTGGGGTTGCCAACTATCTGCGGAAAAACTCAGGTGTCAAAGAGTACCAGAGATCGGAGGGCAGTAGTCAGAGTACAGAGGAAATTATGCAAATCGAATCAGCAAAGGACTTAGATGTCTATAAACTTGCAAACGAATTTGCGATGGAGATTTTCGAGATCACAAAAAGGTTTCCATCGGAAGAAAAATATGCGTTAACGAGTCAGATTCGGCGCTCGTCGAGATCAGTCTGTTTGAACCTTCGCGAAGCCTGGGCAAAGAGGCGTTACCCAGCGCATTTTCTGAGCAAGTTGACCGACTGTGATGGTGAGAATGCCGAGACTGATTCATCTTTAGACTTCGCCAAGCAGTGCGGATATATCTCGCCGGAACAACATCATGCATTGACCGAGAAATGTGCAGAGATTGGCCGAATGCTTGGCGGGATGATCAAAAAGTCGGAATCGTTTCTTACCTCGGGCTGACTGACCTCCCGACTTCCGACCTCTAATCTCTGATCTCTGATCGCTGATCTCTGACCTCTGGCCGCCGTTCGACGCCCGCTTCCTCGTAGATTTTTTTGATTTTCTCTGCTCCCGTGTTGTGATACCAGCCGTTGAAAAGCAGGATGTCGCCACGCCGGACGGCGCTTTCCAGAGCATCGTGATCTTCCGACCGATCGCCTTCAGACGCCATCAACACGCTAAACGCCTTTGGGTAAACCATGCGTGCGCCAACTGGCGTCGAGGTCACGTTGTGATGCATGTAGGAGTTGAAAGGCGCAGAGTATGCGAAGTAACGCATCGATTCATTTTCGGGAATCAACAGAACATCGGGATACGCGTCGGCGACCGCTTTAAAAACGTCCGGATTAAGCGCCCCACTTATGGTCGCGGTTGAATCCACATAGAAAAGTGTGCAACCCCAACGCTGCTTCGCATAGGCGAGTCTTTCGCGAAGAATTTGGACCGCGTTTTCGTCGACGGCAGCTTGGTGCACAGGCTGGCCATCTACCATCGCAATTTGCTGCGGCCGGATGCAGACACCCACTTTTAATCCCGCAGCCCGGAATTTTTCGAAGTATTCGTCAATCGCACTTTTGGCACTGTCATTTTTAAACTCCATCTCCGGCGCGAGCGTCGGAACGAGGCACGGATCGCCGTAATAGCAGGCACCGATAAACTCCTCGCCTTCCGGATCCCAGGTGATCATTCCCTGCGCACCAGTGTCCTTTAGGACTTGAACGCTGTTATCGGCCAGCTTAAGAAGCGCGGTTCGAAAAGCCGCTTTGCCTTTGTCTTTGGTAACGTCGATCTCGCCGAAGTTCATGGTCCAGCGGCGCGGGTTGCTCGCCACATTGATTTGCGGCCCGGCCAGGAAGATCGCGCCGATGGGGCGATGATCTTTCCAGTTTATTTGGAATGGATATTTCCCTGCATACCGCTCAAGAACATCGCCCGACAGATCTTGGACGCGTGAACCAGCCGGACCGAAACGCAGCGAGACACTAAACGTCTTCGATGCGCCCGGTTTGATGTCGCGGCAAGTGATCACGAATGGATAACTGGTTCTGGCCGGGGAATTCGTCGAATCCGGAACATCGACGGAACATCCCAGATCATCACTGCAAAAGTTGAGTGCACCCGTTCCGTAATCCAACCGGACAATCGGCACAACAAACCGCGGATCGGCAACTGAAGGAATCGAAGCCGGACCTTGGTTTAGAGGCCACTCCGGGCCTTTAAAGCCGAAGCCGAACATGCCCGCCTCAAGCGTGCCGCCCTTCGGAACGCTGGGGAAATTCAGTTCCATCAAACGAAGCGACAATTCGTTGAGCGGTTCCGAGCTAGTATTCGAAACCTCAATTCTCATTGTGATTCTATCGCCTTGTTTGCCATACGCGCAGAAGATGCGTCCCCAGGGGTAACTTAGATCGACTGTGTCGGCCGGTTTATTCGGCGTCGCGACTGGTGATGAAGAACGAGGAAGAAGTGCGTCGAGGACAGCGCGAAAAACAGATTTCTGCGGCTGTAACTCCCCGCTTTCAGGTGAAGCGAGAAGCGATTGTCCATTGAACGACAGCGAATCGAGGCCGTGAGCGCCCACGACAAAATTCAAGCCTTGTTTCGGCGCGGGCGATTGAAGAACCGCTGGGATCGGGATTCGATTCCGCTGTGACTCTGTCTTCACCGGGCTCGCAACCGTGAAAACGGTCGCAGCAAGAACCGCCAGGGAAAATGATAACTGATAACTGATCACCGATAACAGATCGCCGACCACTCGCTCACGCGCGCATCGGCCGCAACGTTCCGCCTCTCCCTTGGTCGGGAGAGGATTGAGGTGAGGGTGACAACTGTCAATTCCAGTGAGTGCCGCGATTACAACTTGTATTTGCGCAGACGGCCCGTGCCGGGATCACGTTCATATCCCATCGCGACTGTAAGCTCCTCGAGATCTTCCAGGATCGCCTGCTTCTCCTCGAAGGGTAAAGCAGACGATTCCGCAAGGGTTTGCAGATTGTGCCTGCGCCAGGCTGCGCGTTCCTCTGGCGACAATGAATTTAGAGAGGCGCGTTTATTCACGGCGTAACCTTATCGAGGTGCCTTTGTGATTTGGTTGTAAGCGCCCAACTTCGCTGGTAGTAGTCAGTTCCGAGCGTCAGAATTTGCTTTGCCTTTGAACTCGTAAACGAACGTGGCGGCTTGGTATAGCCATTCGAGCCGCTGCTCGGGTGTCAACCGATGGAATTCGGTGTGACCGTCGAAATCCTCCGGTTTGCACTGGGCAAGTGCACGCTCGAATTCTTTGGACGGCTTGATTTCACTCTTTCGATTTTTCACGTCGGCTCTGCAATTTCTCCAGTTCTTTAATGTCGATCAAATCTTTGTCACGCAACGGAGTAATCGCGCGTTTTATCTCGAGAAGTTTAGCTATTCCGATAATCTTAATCGCCCGGTTTTCTATCACGACTTTCCGAGCGTCGCAGCGTAACTCTTCAAACGAAAGGTTATCCTGCAAAAATATATCGACATGTCGCAATGGTCGATTGAAATCCACAAAGGAAAAGACCAGCGCCCCCTTTTCCGCGACCATGCGTTGCACGGCCTCGCGGCTCATCAGATCACGCGCTGGAACAGGCACTCGAGGTTGCAGCCCGAGTTCGTGTATGACACGCAGAAATTTCTCGACGTTGGCCGGCTCCATATCCAGCGCAAGATCGATATCCAGCGTCACCCGTTCGACTCCGTGAAGAACCGCCGCAACGCCTCCGCCGACGACGAATTCCACCTTGGCATCCGTGAGTGCGAACAGAATTTCGTTAATGTGGTTGCTCATTCAAACATCGTTCTTTGATTCTGATGACAGACTTCTGATATCTGACCCCTGACTACTGACCTCTGACTACTGACCTCTGACCTCTGGCTACTGGCAAGTTCTCGCCATATTTCCAAATCAACCACGGGAGTTCCAAAGCGCGAGACAGTCGCGGGATGAAAATGCGCGGCTGAGCAAGCAATCGGCAAAGCCAGCCGAGATAAAGCCGATCCGCCCACTCGGGAATCGCAGCTTGATCGCCGGTGATAAACCCGAGCGCGGCGCCGGTGCAATGGATCGCCGGCCGATAAGACAAATTTTCGCACAGGTAATGTCCGAGCTTTTCCTGGGGCCCGCTGCCAATGGCGATGATGACGTGCCGGGGGCGATGCTGTTCAATCTTCGCGAGAAGATTTCGATTTTCCACTTCCAATCCGTACCGCGGCGCGACATGACAATTCTCCCTCGTGATTGAAAACACTTCCCGGCGTGACCAATCGAACAATTTCTGCTGCGCGCCTTCGGTGGGTAGGACCCAGAAAACCTCTCTATTCCCCTCGCCCTTCAGCTTTCCGAGCAGATGCTTCAGATATTTCAATCCAGAAATGCGCTGGACCTTTTCACGTCGAAACAATCGCCACAGAAGAACCATCAAACCGCTGTCGGCGATCGCCAGATCAGCCGCAAGCACCGCGCGCCGATACACCTCGTCCTCCCGCAATCGCGCGAAACAAGTTCCCGACGGAGCGATGAGAAATCCTCCACGCTGAGTCATCAACCCGATCGCTTCGTCCACATCGCCGTTGAAAAACTGGATACCGAGAATTTGGCAGGTCGAGAAACTGCGAATGTCAGACACAGGAAATTTGGTCACGAGACTTTCGCCGGCTCGACAAGTTCGACCGCGGGAAAATAAATGCGATATCGTTCAACATCCCGCGTAGCCAGCTTCCAGCCCATCAACTCTGCGTGCGCGCCAATGAAGAAATCAGGCAAGGGCATGCTGGGAGCCTTGCCTCCGCCCGATCGTGTGCGAGCAAGCCGGTAGCGCCTGTAGGCGCGCCCGCAAATCGCCGCGGCGGCAGCCGGAAGATCAAGCACGACAATGCCTGCTTGGCGCATGTCATCTTCGATTTCTTCGCCGCGCCTCGGGCCAGAATAGAGTTCAGCCAATGTGATACAGTTAATCGCCGCCCCAGAATCGATGACTGCGGACGAAATCAGGTTGCTCGCACGAACTCGGTCATTCCCGACGCCATAGTGTGCATCGATAACGATATTCGTATCCAATAAAATCATGGTTCCCGCGTCATCTTCTGCAGCTCTTCCCAGCGAATGTTCGGGACACTCTTCCAGTTTCGTATCGCTTTTAGAATGTCCGCTTTTGTCCGTTTTTTCTGTGGCGCGGCGCGATGCACTCGCCTCAAGATCAGTTCAGGTCCTTTTTGTTTGCAAGCGAACACATCGCCCGGCGCCGCACCGGGAAGCACCACGCGCTTCTTACTGTCTGCTGTCAACGTCATGGTGGGATTATCCCACAGCACCAACTGCAGTCAAAACGCGATGAGCGTTTAGTCGTGTCGGACCGTGGCTCGGACCCAGATTCGCCTCAAACCATCCAGGGAACGCAACTCGGGAGTCGCGATATTGGCTGTCGTCATTCCATAAAAGCCCTCCGTTCCAGGCGGGCTGGTAGGCCAGCATCGTGACCACCGCTAGAATCAGGCAGAAAAACCAGTCGCATTTCCACCAACTCATGACCGAAGATTCGTCGGGAGAAGTTTTCTCAGATTGGGCTCGTGTCGTTTCGACAACCGCTGACATTCTTTCCTTCTTTGCGTATTGCCATGTCCTGCACCTTTGTCTTCCGAAAGAGAGGTCACTGGCAAGTACAACCTTGTTAAAGGAATGCTTTTGCTTTCATAGGAAGCAAATAAGAGGCGGACGCTGGCCGCGATTCGGCCTTGTCAGTCAGGTTTCGGGCGTCCTTTCTTGACTTGCCTGTTCCTGATCATCTCACTCATTAAATTAAAATTGACTTCGGCGGGAACATCCTGTCAGTCTCAGGGCTATGCGACTAGCGGTGGAAATCTTAATTGTTGCCGCTCTGATTTACTTCGGCTGGACCAAGCCTTTCAAAGAATACGTAGACCGGTCGTATACATCGATCACAACCAAATTGAACGGTGTTGGGTCGAAGTTACAAAAAAACCAAGACCCGTCTGTGCGCCGTTACTAGATCGGCCGCGACTGTGCCAGCAATTAAGTGGCGCGTCGCCGCGAGGCTAGGCATTGTTCAAACGACTCTTTCCTCTCGTGCGACCGCCGTCCGGCAAGAATCCCCTCGACGCTGATGTCTTCATCGAGTTGCGGCCAATGAATTCCGAGACCATCACCGATAAAGTTGATGATCGTCTCGCTCCGCACCAGTGCCGTGTAGCAAGCGCGGATACCATGCCAGCGGCGCAGACACTGTTCGCCCATCGCTTAGATCGACAATTAACGCATCGTCGCTCACCCGCACCGATGTGACTTTGATCTCAACTTGCTTAGTCGCTAAAAAAGTCATGCCATTTCTGCAACAGTATCTTAGAGGTCGCGATACACTTCCGATCGGTGCTGGATTCGGTAGATACGCACAATTTTCTCGGCGTGATAGATCCAATACAGAATGCGCCAGTCACCTACCCGTAATTTGCACAACCCTGCCAGATCGTCCGGCATGCCGACAAGCCGTCGATGAATCATCACGGCAGCACTTTGTGCCAACCAAATTATCTTGCGTTCAACGGCCGAGCCAACGGCCGGATCGAGTTCGCTCAGTTGACCGCTGGCCCTCGGGCCTACTTCAACTCGGTAGGCCATGACACATGGCGCGGTTCCCACACCTTGAATTGGCCAGCCAAATCCTGGCGGCGCGCTTCACGCAACTCGGCAACGATTTGCGGATTTTGCGCGGTCAACCAATCTTCCAGTTCATCGAGAGTTTCGATCGACGAAAGTACAGACACGGGAATTTCAACAGTGTCCTTGGGCACGCAACTAGCATATTGGCGTGGACTTGAAAAGCAAACGCAGCGGAATAAAAGGCGGAGCTGCGCGCCCGGATCGCCGAATAGACCGCGCGGTAATCTATTCGGAGCCAGCGTTGTCTGACTTAGACCAGAGGCGTCGCGAACGCGCGATTCACTTACGGCTAGGCAGTTGCCCTTCTTGCTCTACACCGGTGATAAGGGATACATCAACTCGCGAATGCTTTCGGAGTCAAAGGCCTCGAAAAGATCGCTGTTGGGTTTTGCAACGTAAAAGATCCGGCCCGACCCCGAAATCATCGCGAACTCTGAGTGCGGGACCTCTAATGTGCGACCGTCCGCCATGGTAATCTTAAACGGCCGTCCATTACGAATGGCCTCGCGCAAGGCGTCTGTTGTCATCCTCAGAGCTTTATTCACAGGCGCGAAATTTGCAATTCTGCCACATTGCCATTTTGGCGTTCCCGATAGCAGGCAGCATCAAGAATCCAGGTTTGGCTCAACTCCGTAAAGGAGCGTGGCTCCCACGGAGCTTTACGCTTTCAACTCTCACCTCTCAACCATCAACGATCAACTCTCAACTATCGACTCTTCGGAACTACTCAATGACTTCCTCAAGCTGCGTGCCCAGCACATCCACACTCCCGCTCACTAGATCGCGACCAAGCGCGATGCCTGTCACGCCGAAGCCCGTAGCGAAGGCGGATGAAGCCATTATTTTTCGCTCGCCCTACTCGTTCACCACCTCGATGTGTTTATCGATCACTTCGCCTGTAAACCGGTCGATTGCGAACATGCACCCAGTAATGCTGTTTTCCTTCAACGAAGAAGTTGTTTTAATCTCTGCCGCAATCTTAATGCCCTGCTCTAAGAAGCCGAGGGTGATCGCGGCGCGCATGTAGAATTCGAAACACAATGATCCGGTCATCCTCCAGTCTGTAGAACACCTTGTAGGGAAAACGCCGTGCCAACACCCGGTAAAAACCACGATAGTAAACCGGGTGACGTTGCGGATCGCGCATCAAAATCTGAATCGTGGCGTCAATCTCAGCAAGGAACTCCGCACCAAGTCCTGATCGCTGAGTTTCGTACCAGCCTCGGGCTTCGCGCAGGTCAGCCTCGGCCCGCGGCCGAATGACGAGACGCCATTTCACGTTTCGATTATTGCTTCAAGCGAGATTTGACCTCTTCCCAACTCGATCCCGCTTCGCGGTCACGCGAATAATCTTCAAGTTCGCGATCCAGCAACGCTTTTTCTTCGTCGCTTGGGTTTGCACGGCCGCTCAGCAATTGCTCTTCTTCCAGCTGCCAGATTCGATCGCAGATTTCCCGAAGGTCCACCGAATTAAGCTTCGGCAGTTGTTCCAAAATCTCGGCTTTGCTCATGGGAATGAATTTAGTTGAAGAGTCGGGATACACAATGGCGGAATCGTTCAGTCACTCACTCGCTCGATCATTAAACAAAAATTTTCCGTCTGCCATTCTGCCAACTCTCAACTCTCAACTCTCAACTCTCAACCACTTGTCACGCCGCCCCGCTCGCGAACGCATCCGGAGTAGTTTGCGAAGGCCAATCAACAATCAACTCCGTAAAGGAGCGTGGC
>WNFQ01000156.1_pt1 | contig 40539 bp, 40 predicted proteins | sample 5400171 | NCBI WGS metagenome assembly WNFQ01 (sample SAMN13153356, study PRJNA577476) | soil metagenome | isolation source: 20 cm soil under Madrone tree | place: USA:California | collected 2016-06-14
CAGATACTACGCCGCCTATGGTAAACATCTCCTCGCCTGCCTCAGGCGCTACATTGACGGGCACGACCAACGTCACAGTCGCCGCATCGGACTCTGGCTCGGGTGTGGCCGCCGTCCAGCTCCAAGTTGACGGTATCGTTTGGGGCACCGCCACGAACACAAGCCCATACACTTTTGCTTTGAATACGGCGAAATTTGCGAACGGTACACATACACTCACTGCAGCCGCCTGGGACTTCGCGAACAACACTACGAATTCGAGCCCGGTGTCAGTTAATTTTTCTAATTCGAGTCCGGGAAACCCCACCCAATCCGGAGCCTGGTCTGGCACAGTTCCACTGCCGATTGTGACGGTCAACGCAGCGCTTTTGTCCAGCGGCAAATTGTTGATGTGCGATGGTCAGTCTTTCGGCTCCACCGCGATAGTCTGGAATCCTATTACTAACACTGTGGACTCGGTACCAGTGCCCGCAAATATTTTCTGCAGTGGACAGGAAGAGATGGCAGACGGCCGGATTCTGGTGGTGGGCGGACATATCAATACCCATGTAGGTTTGCCGGCTGCGAACATCTTTGATCCGAACACGGAATCGTGGACCGTGCTGCCGAACATGGCGTATCCGCGCTGGTATCCGACAGCAACTACACTTCCAGATGGGCGCATCATTGTAACCTCTGGCGAAACAAATTGCGCCGAGTGCGATGAAACTATTCAGGAAATCTACAATTCGTCGACCAACTCCTGGAGCCAGCTCGCCCAATCGCCGTTCTTCTTCCCATACTATCCGCATGTTTACGTTCTACCGGACGGCCGGCTCTTGGTTCCGTTGACCGACGAGGCACCTATCACGAGCGAGGTGCTTGACCTCACCACGGGTACATGGACCGCGGTAGGAGGAGCCGCCGTAGATGGTGGAACTTCCCAAGTTTATTAAGCTGGGCACCGGCGTAGATCCAGACACTTCAACCCGGTCCTCAGCTGCGACCGCCTACGTGCTCGATATGACGCAAAGTTCGCCTACCTGGCGTCCTGTCGCCTCAATGGCTTTTGCGCGCACATACGCAAATACGACTCTTCTGCCGGACGGAAACGTCCTAGTGACCGGTGGAGGCACAACGACCGGTGCCACCGATGTCGCCAACGCTGTTCTCCCGGCAGAGCTTTGGTCGCCGGTGACGGAGACTTGGACGACGCTAACGTCGATGAGCGCACCTCGATTATATCATTCTGAAGCCTTGCTGCTACCTGATGGGCGGGTTCTTGTTTCTGGTGGTGGACGGTTCAACGATGGCACCGAGCCTACGGACCAATTTAGCGCTGAATTTTTCGCACCACCTTACCTCTTCAAAGGGTCGCGACCGATCATCACCGCCGCCCCTTCGCAATTGTCCTACGGACAAGGGTTCGCCGTGCAGACTCCGGACGCCGCGGGCATAGCAAAGGTTTCGTTGATCCGATTTGGGAGTACTACGCACGCGAATAATATGAGCCAGCGTTATATCCCCTTGTCTTTTGTGCCAGGAAATGGCTCGCTGACCGTTACCGCTCCAGTGGACGCGAATCTCGCACCGCCGGGCTATTACATGCTCTTCCTAGTTGATACCAATGGAATCCCTTCCGTGGCAGCAGTCGTCCACTTTTAGGAAGACCTGATCCACGGATCGAGAGAACGCTTGTTTGGATCAGCTCGAGAAACGAGCGAGCTTGGTTCGGGCTACCTGATGGCTGACGAAAATCATACTGGGCCGCACATCGGTCTCGGCCGGATAGGCTTTTTAACCCAACTTGCCGAGGTTGCGTCGCCGCTGCGCTCGATTGACATCCCAGTTTTCGCACTGATTATCGCCTTCGGCGTCTGGCAGTTTTTTTGCGTTACCCAGGCATAGGATTTTGCAGGAGACGAGGTATTCTTTGCCGACTCCGGCCGGTGACTTGTTGAGCACGGCTTTTATGGTATCAACGGCTTTGCCGAAACGAACATGCCACCCGGGTTGCCGGCGATCCTGGGTTTCTTGTCCGCCGTCGCAGGCTACAGTCACCCCCTTTTCCTCCGGGTGATGGTCTTATCTGCGACCTTGGGGTTATTGATCACTTATGAGCTACTACGACGCCAAACCTCGCGCGCAGTTGCTGCAGCGATTTGCTTGCTCTTTGTTTCTTCTCCCGTCCATTTCGACATTGTAACCCAGGCGATATGGCCCTCCTATCCGTATTTCCTTGCGACGATGGGCGCTTTGTTAATCGCCAGGAAACTCGAGGAGGCGAAGTCTTTGGTCTCCCGAATTGCTGGCACCACAGTATTGACCGCGCTCGTGGCTGCCTCCCTGCTCTTGGCTTCAGCCGCAGTTGCCCTTTTGGGTGGTATCGTGGCGAGCATATGTGTAGCCCTCTTCCGCGACCGCCGGCTGGCGTACGCCCGTTTGAGAATCTACCTCGCGGTTCTTCTCGTTGGAGTTGGGGTGGAAGGACTATGGATGCAACAGGGTCACGCCAGCGCAAGTGCGGGGATTGCAGCTGCGGAGTGGCCCGTGCCTGGCTTTCCCCAGTCCTATCTGTCACAATTGAAAGTAAAAAGTGGCAATTACCCTGAACTGGGGATAGCGACGCCCGGCGATGTCATCGTCCGAGTTTTCAAGAATGCTTCCGAGCACGCGAATGTGCTAAGTCGAATACTGTTGCGCCGGTTACCCCAGCTCGCCTAGATGTCGGTTTTTGTTGCGGGACCACTTTTGCTCGTTTTCTTGGGCTGGTGCTATTCGATCTGGCGCACGGGCGGTGACGTGCAAGATTGGTATTTCACAGGCTACGAGTTCATCTACTTGCTTTGGCCCTTGGGATCTGGAGATCAGATTTTTTTTGCCGATTGTGCCGCTGGCATGTTTGTATCTTTGGCGCGGCTGTCAGGCGCTTTTCGTTCTGGCGAAAAGAAAACCTCGAGCACTCGGGGCAGCATGGATTCCGATTGCGGCAGTCCTCGCTGTTGGGGCATGGGCATGGATGCATGGAGCTGGCTTCGCCAGCGAGTTCCCGAACTTTGGATTAGAGGACGTGTTTTCTTTTGCGATCTGGTTGCTCTCGGGTCTAATCGCCGTCTGGATGATTTGGGCCGATACCGGCTGGCTGACGCCTGTTTCAACAATTAGCCGGCACTACTCAAGGCTGAGCCGCACTCGATGGATAGGCTCACTGCCGATTACCCAATTTCTAGGCATCGTTGCGGTCGTCGGTCTGGTGGGTACTGGCCTCGCGCTGCAAATTCAGAGGGATCGGAATCAACCGTGATCCGCGCTCCGACCCAAATCAGCTATCGCCGGATGCTGATGCGGCAAAGCGGATTCGTTCGCATACTGACCCGAAAGCTATCGTGATGGCAAGGCATGTCCCCACTGTCGTTCACTATTCGGATCGAAAGGTAATTTGGTTTCCGCCAAGCTCAAAATCCGCAATTGCTGATGGACGGTATCGTGAAACATCGGGTCAATCTCGTGTTAGTCGTACGAGAGGAAAGGTTTCTCTATTATCGCCCGTCTGACGACGATTGTTTTGCTTCAGTGCTCAAAGGCCATCCAGAATCCTTCCTTTCGGTGACCGAGCGATCGCCGGCGGACGTTCTGGTGGTGGAGGGCTGGATTGGCCGCGAGGGAGTACGGGCTGCTGGCGAAGAATTCAAACAGCGTGGCTATCAATATGTTGTCGCGACCGGCGGACTTACGGCGAACGAAGGTTGCCAGGAAGCGGGTCGGAGCTACGCGGAACAATCAGAAAATGAGCTGACTCGGTCGGGTGTTCCAGAGGATCGAATCATTGTCGCTGCCGCCCGGGACAGTGAAGCTCACCGGACCTTCGAATCTGCAATTCCCGTCTGGCGCGCGCTCCGGGCTAAAGGCCTCCAGGCTAAGAGCCTAAACGTATTACGTTCGGTCCCCATGCTAGGCGGAGTCGCCTGGTTTTTCCCAGGTACACGAAACCCGGCACGAAAACGGGCTCATCAGCTGCGTGCCGGCCAGCCTCTTCGCTATACCTCGGTGACAATCGAGCGAACGGCCAAAGAAATGATCACTAAAATTGCGGGTTTCGTGTTTGAAGTCCCGTTGAACTCCGGCCGTGAGACCAATTCTCAACCCATACAAACTGATTTCAAGTACAGCATGTTTAGCCAAGATTCTTGGTTGCCCACTACGGAACGTTCTGGACAGGAATCACAATAAATCCTAAAGAGATCAGCCAAAAGCAATTTATGGATGTAATAAACAGAAGGGTGGAACACGGAGACCGAGAACGGCCAAGGATTTTTGGAATGCTCGACAGACAACGAAGTCCAGATAAAACAGATGTATAGCTGCCTAAAATCTAAGAACGGTGCAGACCTGTCGTGCGGATTACGGCCGAGGCCTGCTATCAGCGTCAAAAATTGCTCATTTTCGGCCAGAGCACTTGGGAGCATAGGTAAACTAGTTGCTTTCGTTCTCCTGTTTTGCACCGGTTGCCAAGCGCCGAAGACAAGCCATCTATTAGTCGCTCAAACTCCAAATTTTTTGAACGCTGGAGATGTCATCAGGATAACTTTCCCTGGAGCACCGGAGCTCAATCAAACTCAAAAGATCGGAACGGACGGGGCACTCAGTCTCCCTTTAATCGGGACGGTTCAAGCTGCTGGAAAGTCTCCCGGACAATTGCAAAACGAGTTAGCTGCCCTCTACAAGCCGCAACTTCAGGATAACGAAGTCCTGGTGTCTGTGGAAACCAGGGCGGTACCGGTGGTGGTCTCGGGCGCCGTGCAAAAACCCGGGAAGATCGTATTTGAACGGCCGGCCACCGTGCTTGAAGCAATCATGGAAGCAGGCGGCTTTACTCCGGAGGCGGATCTCAAAAAGGTTTCGGTTATTCGCATCGTGAAGGGAGAACACCAGACAGAATTCTTCGATTTGCGGCCGGTCTTGCGCGGGCTGCCGACGCGCGCGGCCTATGTCAGCGGCGGCGATGTGATTTATGTTCCGGAAAGGCTGCTGAATTTCTGACCGCCAGAGCTTCCTGCCAAAGGCCTTCTGCGGCTTGCACTAAGTTCGAGTAGTTTTTGACGGACCCATTCACTTTCGGCTAACTGGGTCGGAATCGGTTTTCCGAATGAGATGGTTACCGGAGAGTATATCCTTCTAGGAAACTTGAAAGTGTACTTTCCATCTTCCAGCGAAAAAATTGAATCGTAAAGACCATCTAACCAAACGGGAACGACGTCGCATTTGGCGAGCCGGGCGATCAGCGCGAATCCTTTCTTCAATTTCAGAAGACCTCGACTGTGACTTATCTCTCCTTCTGGAAAGATGCAGAGAATTCCTCCATTTCGAATATGTTCAACCGACCCCTCAATCGCCTGCCGGAGACCTGATTTTGGGACCGGAACAGCTTCGGCAATGAACGACAGCCGGTAGCAGCGAACGACAAAGAATGAAAACGGGCAACTGCGGATGGCAATCTCTGTCCGAGGCAGAATGAGGGCCATCTTGATTCTTTGGCTCTCGAATGTCCGGAAGAACTAAAGCTGGCGCTACCGTCGCCGATTTGAACTCTCGTGCAGCATGTTCCGGGGAAGGCATTAGGTGCTAGAATTTGCCCAGGAGTATCCAAAGACAAGTCGCAAAATTGCCAAAAAATCGGGTTTTCTACAGAAATCGGTCACAAATGCGAGAATTCTCGTAAATTTGCGAGCTCCCCATCAAATGATTCGGCAACACGCTCTAATATTCGCATGCTTGCCTCTATTCTTTCTGATTTTGGCCGGGTTTGCTGCCTGTTCGAAGTCTACCGGCCACGTTGCGAACGCAGAAGTCGATTACTGGACCTGCGCGATGCACCCTTCGGTACACTCGAAAACCCCTGGGAAGTGCCCGATTTGCGGGATGGACCTCGCTCCGGTGCGGCAGCCAACGAGAACGAACGACAACGAACGACAACGAGCGACAACAGTCCGTCAATTGCCTGCCGGAAAGGAACTATCTGGTGAAGATGACGCCCCCCAGTCCAGCGAGCACGAATTCATTGTTCCGGTCCAGCGTCAGCAGCAGATCGGAGTGACTTACGCGGAGGCGCGACCCAGGCACATGCGTTTTGGTATCCGCTCGGTTGGAACCTTGGAACCAGATCAGGCGCAGGTCTTTGAATGCGTGACCGGCGTAGATGGCTACGTTGAAGAACTGCGTGTGACCTCGCCGGGCGAGCACGTAACCGTCGGGCAGCCTCTGATGGTCATCTACACGCCAGACCTTCGCTCCCCGGAACAGGAGTTGGTTAACGTACTCAAAGTGCGTGAAAATGGCAGTGTTCCCGCGGCATCGATGGATCAAGTGATTGATAACGCGCGCCGTCGGCTGCAGCTCTTGAATGTCAGTCCGAGCGAGATCGCGGAATTGGAACGCACGCTTCAACCCACCGACCATTTCTTGCTTCGGTCGCTTTTCAACGGCGTCGTTAGCGAGGCGCCAATGAAGGTTGGGTTGAGTGTAAAACGAGGAGACAAAGTGATGACCATCCTTAATTCGTCGCGCCTATGGTTATGGGCGAATTTTTACGAGAACGAGATCGGACTTCTGCAAGAGGGTCAAGCGGTGAGGATTGGATTGCCGGCGTTCCCCAACAGCTCATTCGAAGGGAAAATCGGCGCTGTCAGCCCGGTGGTTGATTCTGCAAAACGGACCGTGCGGGTTCGTATTGACGTTCCAAATCCGGCTGGCCGGCTGCGGCCCGGTATGTACGCCAATGTCGTGGCCGAGATTGATGCGGGCGAATTACTCACAATTCCGTTTGATGCGGTTCTTCCCACAGGATCCCGAATGTTGGTATTTGTGGATAAGGGGTCTGGAAGATTGGAGGCTCGCTTTATTCAAGTTGGCCGGCAGTTTATGGAGTCAGGCGATCCCAATCAGAAACGCTATTATCAGGTCGTTAGCGGCTTGCACGAGGGAGACCGTGTCGTCTCAAGCGCGAATTTTCTGATCGATGCCGAGGCACAGATTCAAGGCGTCATCAAGGATTTTCGGGATGACTCGACACTGACCGGTGCCGGTTCGGAAGGGGAGAGGTGACAGAAGAAACAGTCGATTGCGGAATGCGGATTGCGATGTGATATCCGTAATTCGCAGTCGCTTAAATTCACGTGCGTAACGATCCTGTCTCCGAAGTAAAGGCCGGTGGCGACGATTGGCCGCCGGTCCAAAAAAGGGATGGGCGAGACCGCGGGACCGCCGATACATTGATTGCGCGGGTCATTTCCGTTAGCGCGCGGAACCCGTTTCTCGTCATCGTTTTGACGATCCTTGGGGTCGCGGCGGGCATCTACGCGTTGTACCAGACACCGCTGGATGCAATCCCCGATCTCAGCGATGTCCAGGTCATCGTTTATACCGATTGGGAGGGGCGTTCGCCCGATTTGATTGAGAATCAGATAACCTATCCGATCAGCACCAAGTTCATTGCCGCACCCAAGGTTAAATCTGTGCGTGGCGAATCCATGTTTGGAAAATCATTTGTCTACGTGATTTTCCAGGATGGCACCGACATTTACTGGGCCCGGTCACGAGTCCTCGAGTACCTCAACTCAGTACGAGGCACACTGCCGGAAGGTGTAAACCCGGTCATTGGGCCGGACGCGACGGGCGTCGGATGGATCTTCGAATATGCGCTGGTCGATGACAGCGGAAAAAACGATTTGGCCCAGCTGCGGTCTCTCCAGGACTGGAGGCTTCGGTACGCGTTGGAGTCGGTCGAAGGTGTGGCCGAGGTGGCTCCGGTGGGCGGTTTTGTCAGGCAATATCAGATCGATCTCGATCCCAACAAGCTTGCTGCCTACAACGTTCCAATCAGCGATGTCGTCGATGCGGTCCGCAAGAGCAACACGGATGTAGGGGGTAAGACAGTCGAAATTGCAACGACCCAATTTTTCGTCCGTGGACGTGGTTACATCCGAGGTATCAGCGACCTGGAGCAAGTCGTCCTGAAGGTCCAAGATGGTGTCCCGGTCTATCTGAGAAATGTGGCGGAAATACATTTGGGCCCCGACCTTCGGTATGGCGCGGCCGAACTCAACGGGCAAGGCGAAGTAGTTGGCGGCATTGCCGTCATGCGCTACGGCGAGAATGCGCTTAAGGTAATCGCCGGAATTAAGAAGAAGATCGAAGAGATCAAACCTTCTTTACCGCCAGGTGTGCGCATCGTACCAACCTACGATCGGAGCACACTGATTTACCGGGCCATCGACACCCTGCGCGAGAAGTTGCTGGAGGAGAGCATCGTCGTTGCGGTGATTTCAGTATTGTTCCTCTGGCATGTACGCTCGGCGCTCGTGGCCATTATCACGTTGCCAGTTGCGATCATTTTGTCGTTCATCCCGATGCTATGGCTCGGGTTGACTTCGAACATCATGTCGCTTGGGGGAATTGCCATAGCGATCGGTGCGATGGTCGACGCCGCGATTATCATGGTGGAAAACGCCCACCGGGGCCTGCAGCAGTTTCGGCAGAAGAGCGGTTGCGATGCTCGGGGACGAGAGCGGTTCGACATCATCGTCAGTGCAGCCCAGACCGTCGGACGACCTTTGTTTTTCTCGCTGTTGGTCATTACAGTCAGCTTCATCCCGGTCTTCTCCTTGCAAGGGCAGGAAGGACGACTCTTTCGGCCACTGGCGTTCACCAAGACCTTCTCCATGTTCTTTGCTTCACTCCTTGGATTGGTGTTGGTGCCTGTCCTAATGACCTGGTTGATCCGCGGCAAGGTCATGTCGGAGAAAAAAAATCCGATTAGCGCTCTTTTGATCGCTCTTTATAACCCGCTGGTCAGCCTGGTCCTTCGATTCCGTTGGTTGACGCTTGGCGTAGCCATCGGGGCGCTGCTCTTTACCTGGATTCCTATCAGCCGCCTCGGAAAAGAATTCATGCCGCCATTGAACGAGGGCACGATTTTATATATGCCGGCAGCAGTCCCCGGGATCTCGAGCCGAGAAGCGAGCAAGATTCTGCAAATTCAAGATCGTATTCTCAAGAGGTTTCCAGAAGTCGAAAGCGTATTCGGCAAGGCGGGTCAGGCGGACACGCCGACCGATCCGGCACCGCTCTCGATGTTCGAGACCGTGGTGCAATTGAAGCCTCCCGAACAATGGCCAGCCGGGATGACTTGGCAGAAAATCACTGCGGAAATGAGTGAGGCCACTAAGACACCAGGAATGGCTCAAGTGTTTTGGATGCCAATCCAAACACGGACTGAGATGTTGACCACCGGTTTGCGCTCGATTCTCGGTATCAAAGTCTTTGGTCCAAGCTTGGAAGGCATCCAGCGGGTTGGCATTTCTATCGAACGAGCCTTGGCCGATCTGCCCGATACCCGGAGTGTCTTTGCGGAACGCGCGACGGGAGGCTACTTCCTTGATTTCACTGCTAATCGCGAGGCTGCGGCTCGTTATGGCCTGCGGGTCGAGGACGTCAACCAAATCGTGGAAACTGCCATTGGCGGAAATACGATTGGCGCGGCCGTCGAAGGTCGTGAGAGGTATCCCATTAGCGTCCGCTATTCGCGTGATTTCCGCGATAACATCGATGCACTAAAGCGGGTACTCGTCGCTACTCCTGGTGGAGAGCAGGTTCCGATCTCTTTACTGGCCGATATTCGCTATCGAACCGGACCGCCCGATATTCGAACCGAGAATGGGCAGCTCGTGAGTTACGTTTCTGTCGACATCACCAACCGCGACATCAACAGCTATGTGGAAGCGGCTTCGCGGCGGATCAGTGAAAGAGTCCAATTTCCTCCCGGATACTACGTTGAATGGGCAGGTCAGTTTCAATATTTGCAAGCTGCCGAAAAACGGCTCGCGATCTTGGTCCCTTTTACCCTTTTGATCATTTTCGTTTTGATCTATCTCGGCACCCGCTCGGTAACGAAAACGTTCATTGTTTTATTAACGGTGCCTCTTTCCCTCGTCGGTGCGTTTTGGCTGCTCTATCTGCTGGGTTACAATATGAGCGTGGCTGTCTGGATCGGGCTGATTGCCTTGGCGGGACTTGATGCTGAGACCGGAATCGTCATGCTACTTTATCTGGACTTGAGTTGGGAAAGGTTTCGAGCCGAGGGGCGGATGAATTCTCTTTCGGACCTCAATGCCTGCGTCCGCGAAGGTGCGGTCCAACGGATTCGGCCTAAAATGATGGCCGTCTGCGCGATACTCTTCGGTCTTCTCCCGATTATGTCGTCGTCCGACTACCAAGCCGGTGCCGACGTTATGAAACGGATTGCGGCGCCGATGATTGGAGGAATCATCACATCCGCGGTTTTGAATCTGTTAGTCTATCCGGTCATTTATGTCATGTGGCGCCAACGGCATTTGCCAAAGCTCCGAGAGGCGTGAGACCCGTCCTTCGATGTCGAACACGCAGGGATGATTGGCCACCAGCAGAAAACCGTGCTTGGGTAAGTTCTCCAGACCATAGATTGTGAGACGGTAGAGGCAGCCCGCGACGGCTCCGCCGAGCGTGGCCTCTAGCCGGGAAATTCCCGTGACGCGCCGGTAGAGAGACGCAGCCACCACTCCACTAAGTGGACGAAAGAGGGCTTTGCGGAATCGGCCGGCGATTCGCGGGCCAGCAAAATCTAAAAGTGATCCGATTACAGCTAGATATCGAGGCACCACTATGACCGATCTCAGCCAACGTAAAATTCGCACTGACCAGACTATCGGTGGTGAGGAGCACGGATTTAGCCTGCTTTCGGTTTGCGCCGGTTAGAAATGTCAACAATTCGCAGGTATTCCGACTGAGGATCAGCTCGATTTCGGATAACAAGTCGTTAAGCCCTATTTTTGCTACCGATATACACCAGAGAGAGACGAGGAAGGAAGCGACCTGGACGTGCAGTGCTCCCTGGATGTAATAGTGATCGGAGCTAAGCAGGTATGAAAGTGCGTGGATCAAAGATGGATTTTAGCCGATTACTGGTGTGCGCTTTTCTTTTCTTCTCGACGATTCCGCGTCCGGCAGACGCACAAAGCGCGCATCGCCACAGTGGACCGATTACTTCGATGGAGCAGCTCGATAACGAGACTCCCATTCGGATTGGCGACCAGCTTGTGTTCCGCATCTTGGAGGATGAGGACCCGGCGACTTCGCTTACCGTGAGCGACTCTGGCCAAGTCCGAGTTCCATACGTAGGTAGCGTGCCGGCAGTGAATCGAACGCCGCGAGACCTCGCCTATCAAATCAAACAGGCGTTGGAGAAGAATTTATATAAGAAGGCCACGGTATTGATCTCGGTCGAAAAGCGGACGACGCTTTCTCCCGGAAAAGTCTATTTAACTGGAGAAGTTGCCAAACCAGGAGTAATCGAACTGCGTGCCAACGAGTCTCTGACGCTGACCCAGGCGATTTTGGAATCGGGCGGATTCTCGGACTTCGCCAACAAACGAAAAGTGAAGGTGGTGCGCAGATCCGGGTCAACGAGTCAGACAAAGATTATTGATGTTTCCGCCGTGATTGACCAAGGCCGAACCGATCTGGATGAGACATTGAAACCTGGGGATGTTGTCGTAGTCCCGGCGCGTTTCTTGAGTTGGTAGTAGCACACCTAATGAAAACCTTTGATCTTCGGACAATTTACGCAGAAGTCAGGCGCTTTTGGTGGCTGCCGACGATCACTGTGCTAGCGGGCCTTGCGACCGCAGCCTGGCTAAACTCAAGGGAACCGACGCACTATCGGAGTACCGCCAAAATGGTTGTGGCCGGGAAAATGAATTTAGGAATGGGAGCGGCTTATCAAGAGAACAGTGAAGATTTCCTTGGGACCCAGGCAGCAATCATTCAGGGCGACGTCGTCGCCAGGCGCGCGCAAACAATTTTGGCAGATCAAAGCCTCACTCATCCGAAATCGGCAGTCGGTATTCATGCGACTTTCGTTCCGCAGACAGCGATCTTTGAGCTGAGTGCGACCGGAACTGATCCCGTTTATACGCAAGCGACTTTGCAGGCCACGATGCAAGGATTTTTCGAGGTTCGCCAAGATATACGGCGACAGCGTTCGGAAAGCGCGTCTGCCGCGGTGTCGAGGGAAATAGCGAGAGTGCAACCGGAACTGGACGGAGCAACTCAGGAGCTAAACGACTTCCAACGCCAGTTTAGTACAATGTCACCCTTGGACGATATCACCGCGACGACCGCTTACCTGAATACGCTTCGACAGAAAATTGCCGATCTACAGTTAGGGCGGTCGGGGTCCTCGACCGGTAGCGGGACCGATCCATCGACGGCGGCTGCGGCGATTCCGCTTGATTCAGGTTCCATCGGCGGCGCTGGCCAGAACGATGCAGGGCAAGACCGGCTTGCTGCCACGCAAGAAGAGCTTGCGGTGTTAGAGGCCGAGCGGGAACGGATGCTGAAGCGCTTGAAGCCCGCACATCCGAAGGTCAGGCAACTGGAATCGAGGATTGCGGAGGATAGAAATCACCTCACGGTTCTCAAGTCCCAACAGAGGGATCACCGAAACGATCAAATCGCTTCCATCGACCGGGAGAGAGCAGCTCTTGAGGAAGAGGTCGAACAGAAACAGGCTCACCTCGAAGACCTGAACAAAAACCTGAGCAAATACCAAAACCTGAAGTCGAAGGTCGACAGCAGTCGCAACGCCTATAACCAGCTCGTGAGTCAGCTCCAGAGTATCGACGTGGGCCAGCGCTTAGAGCAAGAGCCGATCGCTATCTTGGAAAATGCGGGCGAGGCAACGCGAGTAGCAAAGTCGCCTGTCACCAATTTCTTAAAGTTTGGGCTTCTCGGTCTGGGTCTTGGTCTCGGCGGCCTGTTTATAGGTTCGCGTTTAGCGCCGCGCTTCACCACAATTGAAGCGGTCACGCGCACCTTGAATCTCCCCGTCGTTGGCAAAATATTGCGCGACCCCTGGATTAGCAAACAGCGAACTGTTCTTGATTGTACCCCAAAGCATGTCGGAATAGCCGAATCGTTTCGTCATCTTCGCTCAAGCATTCTTCGCAGACCACAGGATTCCCTAGCCATGCAATGCCTGGCCGTGACCAGCGCCGTTCCCCGAGAGGGTAAGTCTTTGGTCGCCGCAAACCTGGCCATTGCGTTGGCTGCGACCAATGCGCGCACTCTTCTCATCGATGGCGACATGCGGCGAGGCAAACTTCACCAGTTATTTGGCGTCGCCAGTGGGCCGGGTCTATCGGATCTTTTGACCCGGCAGAAGGGCCTGCCAGGTGCAGTGCAAGAGACTCGTATGCCGCACTTATATCTAATGTCTTGTGGCCAGCGGATCCAGAACATTACTGAGCACCTTCTAAGCTTTGGTCTAAACGACCTGCGCCGTGAGCTTAATTCTCGGTTTGATTACATCTTGATCGACACGCCGCCGGTACTTGCGACCGATGACAGCGTAGCTCTAGCCGCCTATGCGGACACCACGTTGTTTGTCGTCCGGCTCGGGCTTAGCCGCCCCCAGGATGCGCTGACAGCGATGGCCGAACTTAAGTTGCGCCGGATTCAGGTTTCCGGCGTCGTGGTCAATTCTGTTCCAAAACGTTTCATCGGTCGTCGCTTCTACGGTTATCAAAACTTGCTCGAGGACCGGCCGTTTCGGGGCTACAATGGTCAGGAACCCGCCCTGCCGGCATGAGTTAGCCTGCGTCGCTCGCGCCTTGAAAAACAGCCAACTGACCAGCGGCGAAAGCCACGTTATTTCGCGGACAGGACATTAGCCTACGATGTGCGGGTCAATTCCGGTAGCGCGTGATTTTTGCGGGCTTGTCTCCAACACGCTCCATTTCGGAAGATCGCAGTGGAAGCATTTACCTCCATAAAGACTGCGAATGAAAGAGCCTCGGAAAAAGGGTTGCCGGCACCGTGGACACTTCCAGTTGGCCAACCAAGTCGCCGAGAAGTAGTATGCGACAAAGGTCAATGCGAATACGAGACCAGGGAGAAAAAGGAGAAATCGTAGCTCCAACATAAACGCTACGAAAAGCCCGATCACGAAGAAGCGCAGTCGACGATAGTTGATCCACGCCTGGCGGAAACTCGAGTGCACGCCTGTATTGTGAACCCAAGCAGCGGTATTTCCAAGCCTTCTCAGTATTTAGGCCCTGCTTTCTACCATCTGATATCCGCAAGATGGGTCAATCCTTACCGGGCCGCTCCCTGCACAAGGGCTCGCTTCCCAGCGATCCCGCCGGGACCTGATGAAGTAGCCCAGTACGAAGTGCTGGGTCCTCGTTAAAGAAGGGCGACCCGTCCCGGGCGCGACGATCGATGAACGCTGCATCGTTTGGCCCAAAAGCAGGTTATTTCGATCGTCCCTGACAGGATGTGTCGGACTTTGTTCGATAGGCAAATGATCGCCCATCGCAGCGGCTTCGCCGCTTAGAACCTGCCGCATTTTTTATAACGAAGTCCGTCAGGTCCCTCTGGAACAACCTTATTTAGCACGATCGGTCGACTTCCTTTCCTTACGCGCTCACCTCCGACAATCGGCTCACCTCGCTTTTAGTCAATCTTAGATCGGCTACGGGCAACAGATCGCGTAACTGTTCGGGGGTGCGCGCACTGGCGGCGGGCGCAACGACGGTGGGTTGAGCGGCGAGCCAAGCCAGAGCCACCGAAGCGACCGACACGTCATGGGCAGCCGCCACCTCGTCCAAGAATGCGAGTACCTTGATCCCTCTATCGTTTAAGTACCCTCCTGCTTTCTCCGCTCGCTGACTGCTGACTTTTGCGCCCGGCCGGTACTTTCCAGTGAGGAAACCCGAGGCCAAAGCAAAATAAGGAATTGAGGCCAAACCTTCGCGCGCGACGACATTAGCTAGTTCGCCTTCATATCGGTCGCGCTCGAGCAGATTGTAATGATGCTGAAGGGCAACGTAGCGGACGAAGCCGGCGCGATCGGAAGCGCTCAAAGCTTCCTGCAACCGAGCGGCTGAGTAGTTGGAAGCCGCGACGTAGCGAACCTTTCCCTCCTCAACCAGTTCACCAAAGGCGCGAAGGGTCTCTTCGAGTGGCGTGTTTTCGTCATCCTGATGCGCGTAGTAAAGATCGATGTAATCGGTTTGCAGTCGTCGCAAAGACTTTTCTGCGGCCGTGCGAATGGTGGCAGGCGCCAACCCGGACAATTTCGGATGCATTCCAACTTTGGTTGCAATGATCATCTTTTCGCGGTTCCCCCGGCTGCTGAGCCAGCGTCCAATGATGGTTTCTGATTCTCCGCCGGAATTACCGGGTGCCCACGCCGAGTAGACGTCAGCAGTGTCGACAAAATTACCGCCTGCCGCCGCGTAAGCATCAAGGATGGAGAAGGACGTCTTCTCATCGGCGGTCCAGCCAAATACGTTGCCACCCAAGGCCAAGGGAAAGACTTCAAGTTTCGTTGATCCGATCCTTGCCATGACTTGAAGCTAAGCAGTCTTTTCCGGAAGTCGAGTCGAGTCTAGTGAAACGGTCACTGAATTCCGTTCGCGTAGTCGAAAGCGCTAAATTCCAATCGCTTGGGTCGTTGCGATGTGGAAGTATGCAATCATTGATGACCAAGGCAGACCGGGTTCAATCAGTTGCGGAAGAGATCGCGAATTGTATCAGCCATGGAATCGGTTTGATCGCGGCGATCGCTGGCATTCCTATTTTGGTTATGTCGGCGCTCGAACGAGGTGGCGGTTTTGCGCTAGTCGGCGCCCTCGTTTTCGGAATCGCGTTGTTCTGGCTATACCTCTTTTCCACGCTCTACCACATCACGCGTCAACAACGATTGAAGCAAGTTTTCCGGGCATTCGATCATGCGGCAATTTTTCTTTTGATTGCGGCAACGTACACGCCATTCCTTCTCGGCGCATTACGTGGGTTTTGGGGATGGACACTCTTTGCTGCGATCTGGGCCTTAGCGGCGTCAGGAGTCGTGTTCATTGCGTGTGGCGGAGTGAGATATCGAGTCGCTAATATCTGCTTCTGCCTTGCCTTGGGCTGGATTGCTATTTTAGCAGGCCGGCTTTTTTGGCTTCATATAGCCCCAGCCGGATTAATTTTGATCGCGGCAGGTGGTATCGCTTACACCGCCGGCACGATTTTTTATGCCTTCAAGCGTATTCGTTTCGGTCATTTGGTATGGCATCTTTTCGTCCTGGCCGGAACGCTTTGCCATTTTTGTGCGGTCCTCTGGTATGCTGGGTAAGCTTTTTGGATAGTGGCGCACCCGATCGTCATTCATTGGTCGAGCAACATTTAGTTCCCCATGCATGATTCAGATCGTCGGCGAGCCAGGGCGGCCCGTCCCGGGCCGCGGCGGGCCAAGGTCATGAACGTCGTTCGGGTCTCCAGCGGCAATTTCCTGGAGATGTTTCGATTTCATGGTCTTCGGCTATTATGCCTCCTCGATCGGACGCACGTTTTTTCCGAACGAGAATGCTTTCGCATCGCTGATGCTGGCCGAGCTCTGGCTCTCATTTATCTATGGCAGCTACAATGGGGGAATGGTGGTGATGCTCACCGAGATTATGCCAATCGAGGTCCGAACGACCGGGTTTTCGCTGGCCTACAGTCTGGCGACCGCCTTGTTCGGCGGCAATACGCCGGCCATCTGTACCTATTTGATTCATATCACCAACAACAAAGCCATGCCGGGAGTTTGGATGTCTGCAGCCGCTTTGGTGGGATTGGTCGCTGCGTTGTTGGCAGGCGGAAAGCGGGTTGTGCCGAATTCGATTCAGGTCGCTCAGTCGATCTAGGTGCAGACCGCCTGGTTTATTGGTCTTCCTGGTGCTACGGCGAGGCGGCCCCGAAGGGCCAAGGAAGCATAGCCCAGGCTTTAGCCTGGGTCACTTTCCCAAAAGCCGATAGCCCTGTAAGGGCGGAAGATATCGCAATCCGGGATCAATCCCACACATAGCGTTCGTCAAAACGAATGTGATATCGGCATTATGCGGTCCTCGATTTTCAATTGAAAGGATGATGCGAAGGATAATGAGGACGAGTCAGCGCGGCATTAATATAACAAAGAAGGAAACGTTATATCTTGCGGAGAATACGTCTTAAACGACATCTTTTCTTTTGATCATACCGCCGCGATTTCCGGAGACCCGTCTTCCAGCCCTTACAGGGCTGGTGCCGTTGGGGATCGCACCCAGGCTAAAGCCTGGGCTACGCTTCCTTGGCCCTTCGGGCCGTCTCGCTGTCTGTTACCAGTAAGACCCTCGCCTTGGTACCAGTAAGGCCCCTCGCCTGAGTTTACAAGTTTCTCGGCCGTCACGCGCCTTCGGCGTTACAATTCACCTTACCGAAAATCGAAGGCCAACCATTCCTCGAATGGTTGGCCTTCAAAGTGTTGATTAGAATTGCGGACGATTAGAACGCGAAACGAACTCCCGTACGAATGAGGCCGAAATTATTTCTCGATTGGTCTACGACTTCATAACGTCCATCCGCAAATATTCCGATATGGCGAGTGAAACGATACTCGAGTCCGCCGCCCCAATGTCCTTCCAACAGAACGTCGGCATTATTGTTGTTGCGGATTTGTCGGCTGGTTCCGTTGCTGAAGTGTTGGACAAAGTCTGAACCTTCTCCAGGAACGAATCCGCCGATTCCGGCGAATACATAGGGAGCCCATCCGGTGTTTCCGATGGGATAGCGAACCAATGCATTTAAAGCGAACTGGCCGCTAACGTTGCCCGAATTAATAGGGCCCGTACCATCAAGGATGTCACCCTCCAAACCTAGACCAAGGTACTTCGTAAAGAAGTAATTGACGTCGGCACCTCCTCCCCAGGCGTGGTCTCCGAGAAACTTGTTCCCTTTCCCGCCAGCGGGTGCGTAAGCACCAAACAGATCGAGCTGCCATTCATTTGCTCGATAGAGGTCTTGGATAGGTGCGGGTGGTACTACTTCTTTTGAGGATATGGCCGGTTCTCCAGCGAATCCCGTTATGGCTTGTGACATCAAGCCGACAACGGCTAAGGCATGTATTTTCTTCATATTACGTCATTAAGGATCGATCCGAGATCGATAACAGCTTACTGCTGGTTCTAAATTTCTAGCTTGTAAAGGGAAAGAACATGAATCCTTTGTAATGTCGTTACGAGTGGCTCCAAATCACGGTCGAACGGCTCCAGCAGAAGATTGGGAGGCAGTGGCAGGAGTGATGGCAAAATTAGTGCGGGATGCGAAAGATATCGGAAAATCTCTCCGGCACTGACCCGATGTTAGCACTCACTCACTCTCAGCGGTAACTCCCTGGACCGGAGCGACTAATGTCCCTGGTTCGGGGTTGATTGCGAGAAGCGCCTCCGGGAAAAGGAGGTTAGTCGATTGCTTATTCGCTGACGCGCGGCAATGTGCTGATCCGCCATGCATGAATTGTCGCAATCGGGAAGGCCTTTGCCGCTTCGCGTCTTAGTGCCGTTGATTGTAGCCTGTGCCTTGTTCATGGAAAATCTCGATGCGACTGTTCTTTCGACCGCATTACCCGCGATCGCTGGCGATTTGCACGAAGACCCAATTCAACTGAAGTTGGCGCTCACTTCGTATTTGTTGACCTTGGCCGTCTTTATTCCTGCATCGGGATGGTTTGCGGATCGATTTGGAGCTCGCCTCATTTTTCGACTCGCCATCATTATTTTTGCATTGGGATCTGCTTGCTGCGGTTTCGCTAATTCGACGGGATTCTTGGTCGCCGCACGTGCGTTACAGGGGATCGGTGGAGCGATGATGGTTCCGGTGGGCCGATTGGTTATTCTCCGAACTGTGCCTCGCGCAGAAATCGTTGGAGCACTCGCTTGGCTTACGATTCCCGCGTTGATCGGCCCGGTCATCGGTCCACCGGTGGGAGGATTTATCACGACCTTTTTCACTTGGCGTTGGATCTTTTGGATAAATCTTCCCATTGCTGCTCTCGGCTTAGTGCTAGCCACGCTCTTCATCCCGGACGTTTTCGGCGAAGAGATTACCAAATTCGATTTTCCCGGATTTCTGTTTTCCGGACTTGGACTCTCGGCGTTGGTTTCGGCTTGCGCCGCCCTGGACGCGCACGTTGTTTCGCCGCTGCTGGTAGTCAGCCTCTTTTTCTTGGGATTGGCTGGGATAGGGTTGTATGTCTGGCATGCTCGGCGCGCCGTCGCACCGATATTGGATCTCACACTGCTTCGTTACCCGACTTTTCGCGCGGGCGCGGCGGGCGGTTCACTTTTCCGCATTGGGGTGGGAGCCGTACCATTATTGTTACCCCTATTGTTACAGCTAGGATTCGGGTTCAGCCCGCTCCGTTCCGGTTTACTCACCTTCGTTACCGCGCTGGGGGCGATCGGGATGAAGGTCGCGGCTGGCAGGATTCTTCGCCAATGGGGTTTTCGGCGGGTCTTGATCTTTAACTCTATCTTCTCGGCCGTGTTCATCGCGGCGCCCGCTGCGTTTACTCCCGCTATGTCGATTCCGCTGATGGTAGCGGTACTTTTCATCGGCGGTTTTTTTCGTTCGCTCGAGTTTACTTGTATCAATGCAATCAGCTATGCGGAAATCGAGCAGCCGAAAATGAGCGCCGCCACCTCTCTGCAGAGCGTATTGCAGCAGTTCTCTCTGAGTATGGGGGTAACGGTCGGGGCTTCAGCTTTACAATTGACGTTGGCGCTCCGGGGAAGTTCCACTCTGGGGGCGGCCGACTTCTGGCCAGCATTCCTGGTGATCGGCGCGATTTCTTTTGTTGCGACCTTTAGTTTTGCGCGTCTGCCGCGTTACGCTGGTGAAGAGCTAGCCGGACGCAAGCGAGCCGGATCCGTGCAAGTAAGTATTTCGAATGTCCGAAGCTAGCTCGTATTAAGCGCATGAATGCGTAGACCGTGCGAGATTTGGGGATTAGTGCATCGTCTCGTATGTAACTGGCATATGGTACGATGCACTAGTTCGATGTGCCGGAAACCCAGACGTTCGGATGAGGACGGGCAGCGGGCGTCACTTCTTCGTCCCGCAAATCTCTAGTTCCACGGCCGCCCGCTGGCCCTTCGCTCCTCGCGGTCGGGTGCACGGTTTCTCGGCGCCGAGTCGGCTTCGGGACTCGCTGATTTGCAGCGCCGGTCGTTTTTTGCGTTAGCATGCGCGCCTGCGCCGGTTCTAAAGGAGTGCCGGAACCCAGGATCACCGCAAAGAAAGTTTGGCGAATAGTTCCGATCTGACCATTGAATGTGGCGACGTAGTGCGGAATCGGCAACGCCTTGAAATCGACCGATTGTAAGAAGACGTCGTGGGCGCCGTAAAAGCTTTGCGCCCACGTTAAGGCGGTGACACCAGCTTGGTGCTGCGCTTCCGCGGTATCAGCAAAAGAGCTGAATACAACGTTATCTGGGACCCGAAATTCATACACGACCTGAGTTCCGTCTGCCTTGGTCATATTAAAATTCAGGATTGGCATGCTTTGGGCGACGGCCTGCACAGACACAAAGAGCAACACGGAAAAGAGAGGAGTGAGAATTCGCATAAGCCTGCATTTGCTTTGACGCGGGGCCCGTTGAGAGAATTCAAGCAAGAATAGAGGCTTTCGGTCCGCCGGTGGAGGGCGAATGGGCGTGATGGGCAAGCGGGCAAAAGCGTGTGCTTGGCGTTTCGGCCAGACGGCGAAGCGGCGTCTCGGCTTCGTTTTCAGCGGCGAAGCCGAGATTCAAGATAGCCTAGAGCGAAGCCCTAGGAACTGTAACAAAACCGGTGATCAGCCCTGAAAGGGCGTCACAGTAACGTATATATATGATGTTATTATACAGTGTCGTAGTCGCTGGCAAATATCCTAATCATCTAATCTTCTCGACCAAGAATCGAGAGCCGCTGCTTGCCGACAAGGATCTCTGGCACTTTTAGTTGGCAACGGGGCTATGGAGCCTTTTCGGTGAGCCAAATCTAACGTTGCTGCGGTTGTCTCTGACATAGAAAAGCAGGAAGAGCATCACCGAACGGTGACATTCGAAGAGGAATTTCGGCTGTTTCTCAAGCGCTACCGTGTGTCGTTCGACGAACGGTATGTCTGGGATTAAGGTTAGGTTGAGACGCACCTTCAGTGCGTGGCCGCTGGGGGATCCGATTCCTAGGGCTTCGGCCAGGGCTTCGGCCTAGGCTGTCTTGGAGCGGCTTCGCCGCTGAAAACGAGGCCGACAGGCCCTTTCGCCTCCGATTCCTAGCTGCAGGGGACAAAGAGTCGTGCAACGTTGTCAGGGCATATGAATTACCGCAGACTAGGCAAAGCGGGAGTAAAGGTGAGCGAACTCTCCCTGGGTTCTTGGGTCACGTTCGGTGATCAGATCTCGGATGATGTCGCAGAAGATTTAATGATCAAGGCGTACGAGGGAGGCATTAATTTCTTCGATAACGCCGAGGGCTACGCCTCCGGCCAATCGGAAGTCGTGATGGGTAAAATTCTGCGCAAGCTTGACTGGCCTCGCGATACCTGGTTGGTGTCCAGCAAAGTATTCTTCGGTTCAGCCAAGCACCCGCAAAAGCCGAATCAATATGGATTGAGCCGCAAACATGTTTTCGAGGCATGTCACGCCGCTTTGCGCCGGCTGCAAGTCGACTATCTCGACCTGTTTTTCTGTCATCGGCCTGATCCGGAGACGCCGATCGAGGAAACGGTCCGCACGATGTCGGACCTCATTGCTCAAGGTAAAGTGCTGTATTGGGGAACGAGCGTCTGGAGTGCCCAAGAAATCATGGAGGCTCACGAGGTCGCTCGCCAGTACCAACTGGTGCCCCCGGCCATGGAGCAGCCGTACTACAACCTTCTGCAACGCCACAAAGTCGAAATGGAGTATGCCCGGCTCTACGAACAAATCGGGCTCGGCACTACGGTTTTTTCGCCACTGGCAAGCGGACTTTTAACCGGAAAATACAACAACGGCAATCCAACCGACGCACGATTGACTCTCGAACGTTACGGTTGGTTGCGTGAATGGGTGCTTAAGCCGGAGAGGCTCGAGAAGGTGCGCAGGTTGGGTGAATTTGCCCATAAGCTTGGCATTCCGCAATCGGTTCTATCGATCGCTTGGTGTCTCAAGAATCCGCATGTGAGTACGGTGATCCTCGGAGCTTCAAAAGTGAAACAGCTCGAAGAGAATCTTGCTGCTACCAGTGTCGCGGAAACGTTGACGCCAGAAGTTCTCGACCGGATTGACGAAATCATGGGGACGAGACCGGAGGATCCCGATAATTCGGATAATCACTAGCGCATTCCGTGTGCCGGCACCGGCCAGGGGTCGCGATTGAGTTGCTGCTAAAATTTACCAAAGAAATCGGTGATATCGAAATACACGACTGCCGGAGCATTGGCCGAGGTTCTTATTTCCAGACGGTCAAAGACCTTTCGCCCCTGATGGAGGAGTGCTTGTCGGACGACGGAGGATCCAGGAAAATGACGGGAAAGATAGGTATGTTCCGCGTCGACCCCAGCGCTCTCGCTGGCCGCGCCGAGAATCACGACCGCGTTTTCTAAGGATGATCCGTTGCCGCCTTGAAACATAGTTCAAAACAGGTCTAAACTCAGATCCACTCTGAAATAGGGTGCGCCCTTACTGTTGTAATCTGGCCCCGAACGAACATAGTCGTAAGTGCGTTCAAACGTCCAGCCCGCTATGGCCTCAAATTCAACGCCCTTTCGCAAAGTAAAATTTACTCCCACCCCGGCCCGCTCCTCTTCGTATTCGATGATCGCATTATTGGTCCGGCGATCACGGGTCGGGCCATTGCGATAGCCATCGCCGATCAGTTCGCCGCCCAGATAAATCTCGAGTCGATCATTTAGCGCATAGCTAAACCGCGGCTGGGGAAACACGGCTCGAAAGTTTAATTTGTTGCTGATTTTCCAATTGAAGCCGCCGATCGGAAAAACGATCGGGTTTGAAAAAGCATCTACGCTGCAGCCAAGGATTACGTACAAGTTCTCGCTTACCTTAAATCCTGGCGTAAAGCGCACTGGCACGTCGAATGAGTTCTTTGTCACGTGGTCCCGCGTATAGTAAATGCCCGGTTCAAGTTTTACCACCGGATAGAAATCGTCGCCTGACCAATAAGAGAAGTTCACCTCCGCATTAAAGGAGGTGAAAGAATAAGGAAAGACAGCGTTCGAACGCGAGAAATCGAACCGCTCATAATCGATCCCGAGCTGCAGGTAATAGTCTCCCGTGATTCGGAAATTGCGCAACGCCTCAATTTCGTATCGATATTCCGCTTGTGACCCCAGATTAGCAGCCTTTTGGATGCGGCTGCCGAAGGTGTAGGCGCTATTTAGGTCAAATGACCATCCTGCTCCCAAATTTTCCGTGCTCGGAGTGGATGAGGAGTGCACCGCCGCATTCTCTCCCCCGAACGCCGTGTTTCCAAGGCAGAGAAGTCCCACGATGCACCATACCGGTTTCATGTTTCCTCTTTTTGATGGAATCATTCGGCTGGTAACTTAACGCAGAACTGGATTGCTGCTTACGCCCCCTGCAGCCGGCTTCGATCAAGCGCTTTCGACTGTTTTTCCGCGTTGCTTGCTCCTTAAGTATCAAGCTGGATATGCGCGTCACCTTGAAAAACAGCCAACTGACCCGACGTCTGCCGGACGACGGCATCATTATATGCGAGACGGCACACTAGAGCTTCGGGTTACTGCGATCAAAACAAATCAATTTTAAGATCTAACCTGATATAGGGGGAGCCTCGGCTGCGATTGATCGGTCCCGAACGGATATAGTCGTAAACCCGTTCGATCGTCCAGCCCGCAATCGCTTCCAAATCGATTCCCTTCCGCAAAGTGTAGTCGACACCGACTCCAGCGCGCTCCTCAGAATATTCTAGAATGGCATTGTTGGTACGACGATCGTTGGTTGGACCGTTCCGATAGCTATTGCCAGCCAGTTCTCCGCCCAGATAAATCTCCAGGTTTTGATTTGGGATGTAGCTGAAACGCGGTCGAGGGAACACGGCGCGGAAGTTGAACTTGTCGTTAATCTTCCAATTGAAACCGCCAATGGGAAAAACAACCGGATTCGAATAGACATCGATGCTGCAGCCCGCGATGACGTAGAGATTCGGAGTCAACTTGAACCCTGGAGTAATCCGAATCGGAACATCAAATGAGTTTTCGGTGACGTGATCGCGCGTGTAGTAGATGCCGGGCTCGATCCGGATAACCGGATAGAAGCTGTCTCCAGACCAATAGGAGAACAAAATTTCGCCCGAAAAGGAGGTCAAAGAGTACGGGAATTGGGCGTTTGAGCGGGAGAAATCGTACCGCTCGTAATCGACGCCAAGTTGCAGGTAGTAATCTCCGGTGATCCGAAAATTGCGGAGCGCCTCAATTTCGTATCGGTATTCCGCTTGCGAGCCAAGATTGCCAGACTTTTCAACGTGGCTGCCGAAGGTGTATTCACCGTTCAGTTCAAATGACCAGAGTGATCCCAAATTCTCCGCGCTTGGCGTGAGTGAAGGTTCCACCAGCGCCTTGCCTCCCGCCAACGCCATTTGCCCAACGCAGAGAACACCTAAAATGGACCATGCGAGTTTCTTGCTTCCTTTCTTTGACACAACAATTTCGCGATCCAGCGTAGTCCGATTTCGTCCATGCATATATCAGGATTTACCCCAGTACGTATATCAGAAGTTACTCGGATCGCTTTTTTCGAACAGGCTCCGGTCGGGCGCGGGTTCTCGCGCGCCATCGATTGCGAGGCCGCCCGCACAAGCTTCCTCCTTCGCTAAAGAGCGATGGAGGACACTTCGGCCCGCCCTGGCATTGAGTTTGCAACCACCGTTGCGCTTGTCCGCGGTCCGGCAGCTGCCGGACCGCGGCTAAGTTCCACAGTGTTTGCTGTAACTCACCCTCTAGCTCCCAACGAGTGCTAAGATCCGTATTCCGTGAGATTTTTGCGGGCTAGGGCAGCTCATGGAATAATGAGATTCGCACCATTGACATCGGAAGCGCGAACCTCTCGGGAACCGACCGAGGTAGCACAGCGCCGGCAGAGATAATCGTAGACCTCGCGGTCCGGCAGTATCAAAAGCAATTTCTCATATACCGGCTGCGCGGATCGACATTTGGGACAATAGAGCGAAGAAGCACGCAGAGTCTTAAACTGGCTATTTGCCGTTCGGTGCATGTTGTTTCATCTTGCCCCAATAGAAGAAATCGTCAAACGGCCAGTGCGCTCGTTCCGAAGGAGGCTAATTTGACGTAAAACTCAGGCGGCAGGCGTAGGTTTAAGCTACGGACCTGAGAGAAAATGCGGCCAACTGAGTACATTGCGGATTCAATTCTTTACAGCATCTAATGCCAACTCAGTTCAGAGACTATTACGCGATTTTGGGCGTCCCTCGAAATGCGTCCGAAGAGGAAATCAAAAAGGCGTTTCGCAAATTAGCTCGTCAATTCCATCCTGATGTCGCGAAGGACAAAAAAGCGGCGGAAGAGAAATTCAAAGAAATCAACGAGGCTTACGAAGTCTTAGGGGATCCAGCCAATCGCCAGAAGTACGATCGTCTAGGAGTGGATTGGGATAAGACTGCCGCCGCCGGTCCGCCGCCTGGCTATGGGTTTGGCGCAGGGGCAAACGGCGAGCCAAATGTGGAGTTTCATTTTGATGGGACCGGGTTCAGCGATTTCTTCGAGGAGCTTTTCGGCCGGCGTTCTCGCTACGGAACTTCGTTTCGATCTGGGGGCGCCCAGACCGGCGCTAGGGAGGCAACTGCACGCGGCTACGATGTCGAAGGAGATATCTTGGTGACATTGGAAGAGGTGATGCGTGGCGCAATTCGTCCTATCTCGCTGCAGCGAGTTGATCCTCGAACCGGAGAGACTACGTCGCAGTCGTTTAAGGTGCGGATTCCACCAGGGGTTCAAGATGGCCGTACCATCCGTGTGCCAGGTCAGGGAGGGGAAGGGATTGGCGGGGCACCGCCCGGCGATCTTTATTTACGGGTACATTTTGCTGCTCACCCCGAGTTTCGCGTAAGCGGAGCAGATCTTTACTACGATCTGGATTTGGCGCCGTGGGAGGCTGTGCTTGGGACCACCGTTTCGGTTCCTTCCCTGGATGGTCGGCTAAACGGCAAAATCCCGGCCGGTATTGACAATAGTGAAAAAGTTCGATTGCGCGGACGTGGCCTTCCGCAAGGTCCGAAAAAGGAGCGAGGCGACCTCTATTTGGTTGTGAACGTTCGAATGCCAAAGAAAGTAAGTGAAAAAGAGCGGCGGCTTTGGGAAGAACTTCGCAGTGTATCGACGTTTGATCCGAGAAAAGAAGACTAGCGTATGGGGAAATCACCGAAAGACCAAGCCCTTCGGATCTTTGAGCCCGATCCGGACGCCGTTTACAGTATCGAAATCACCGAACGGCTTACCCAGATTCCTCGCCGCACGATTGCGGTTTACGTCAAGCATCGTTTGGTTTCACCCATGGTGGAACAGGGTGGAGGGATGTTTTTTGACGAAGAAGCCATTCGGCTGCTACGCCGAATAGAGCAATTACGCACGAGTTATGGCGTGAATCTTCCAGGAATCAAAATGATCATGCAACTGCTCGAAGAACTTGAGCAGCGTCAGGTGGAATTGCGCTTTCGGCGCGGGTAATTTGTCCGAGAAAGGTTTGTCGTTCGGTCCCCGATCCGAGCCTCCTTCTTATCGTGGTAATTGGTCCATTCGCCGGAGGCGCGCAGTCAACGTGCGCAGGACGGTCAGGGCAAAAAAAGGTGTCTCTTCGACCATAAAAAGGAAGTGCTTTTCGCTGATCGGAATCACGATACAATCGGTCCTGGCGATCGCGGTAGCGCTTCTTGGTGCTTGGTCGACTAGGGCCATTTCGCCAAAGAACCCGTCTGTCCCAACGACTTCCACATTCTTACCACGGACGGTTAGCTCGACCTCTCCGGATTTGACCACATACATCGAGTCTCGTTTTTGACCTTCCGCAAAAATCACGCTTCCGGCCGAGAACGACAATGGAGTGACTTCCTTTTCGAAAATATTCGGTAGCTTCATGGGCTGCACATTTATGCTGACGGTTTGTGCTTATACGACTCGACTGTTCCGTTCGAAACAGAAATCTTGACATTTTGCAGACGGACGTGCAACCGGGCGAAAGTTGCAAGCCAGTCCCTACCGGGCCCGTGGTTCAAGGATTTCTGACAACAAATCGGGCTTGGCCGAGTTGCGCAGCAGGTGTGGAAATCGCAGTCCTCCACCGTAGTTCAAATGCAAAGTCTCAAAATAGTCGGAGTTGTTCACCAGAAGATCAATCCCTCTGGTCTGCGCACTCGTTTTAATGGCTTCCTCCAGTCTCTCTGGATTGTAGGTTCGGGAATTCACTGCGACAATTTTCATTCCTGGGGCCAGTTTCGCCCCATCCACCGGCGTCCCTGCTAGCACGTCAAGGACGGTTCCATCTTCTTTGACCAGAAGACCGATGGAGACGCTCTCGTCGGTCTGTTTTTCCCGTTTATCGCGAGTCTTTATCACTTCGTTTGGTTGATCGGTGTAAGTCAGACTCCATCCGCCCGCTTCAATGCCACCCAGAGGAGCATGCGGTGAACGCGAATTGAGGCGCTGCAACCAGAAAGATCCCCAATCGAAAGGACAAACCTGATTCAGATCGGACACCACCTCGTCGAAGGTGTAGGTCTTGACTGTCGGCCCGCCGCTTTGTCCACCGTGAAAGAGGTGGCAGAAGTCGTCGAGCGACTTTGAGCCGCCGGTTCGTTGCCGAATGATCGTGTCCGCCTCGAGCCACAGCAAAACGCCTTCCGGATAAAAATCAACGCCCCTTCGGCGATCCTCCCATTCACGAGGAGCAGCGTACAGGCGTGAAGCATAGTCCACGGTATCTTGCAGAGATCGCCACGTCCGCCCGCTCCGATGTTCAAGTTGGGCCGCCCGCTCGGCCAGCCACTCTCGGCTCAGAACTCCATTCCGCAGACCCGATCGCGCGGTCAGCACGCAACTGCCTAGGTACTCCGTAAGCCCCTCGTAAACCCAAAGCATATCGTCGAGCATCGGCTTTTGAAAATCAAGGGTGGTGAGGCTGGCGGGACGGCGATATTTGCCGTTCCAAGAATGAACAAACTCGTGCGGTAACAAGTCAGACTCGGTCGCCAGAAGGTCTTTGTCCGTAAACGCGTTTTCCGTAGCCGTATTAAGGCTCGATTCATGATGTTCAATTCCGTCATGAAAAATGGTTTCGGCCAGGGCGACGAGGAAGTGATAGTGCAAATAGTGGGTTGCGCCGAATAATGCGGCCGCCTCGGCTACCAGTCTCTGGTATTGAGCGATTTTTTCCGCGGGTAGCCCTAACGCATCGGGACTGTCCGCAACGATGTCCATTTCGCTGGCGGGCGCGGATTCTACGAGCTTCACGTTCCGATAATACTTGCCCGTGACGACGGGGGAATCAACGGGCAACGAAAGCTGCGCATGCAAGAGCTGACGGCTGATCTCAGTGGCATTGAGGGTCAAAGTGATCAGACCAGCCGGCCGGCTATTCTCTGCTCGTACTAGCAACGGCCAAAACAGGATGCTCAAAAGAATGAATTTTCGATGATATCCGGGGGCAAACATCGTCGTTCTTACTCCGAACGTTCCGGCTGGGCAATGGTCGTGGGACCGAAACTGAGGCGGAGATGTCGGTTTTTCTGGATACCGGAGTGAACAGTTGATTCGATGGGAACGATAATGAAGGAGAATCGTCAGGCTGCTGTCCCGTTCATTCTGGTAACGGTTTTTCTCGACATGATGGGTATCGCCATTGTCATCCCTGTGCTCCCAGGGTTGATAGCAACCTTTACTGCTGATCGCGATACACAGACTTATTGGTACGGCGCGATGCTCGCTTCCTATGGGCTTATGCAGTTTGTGTCCGCGCCTCTTTTGGGAGCGCTCAGCGATCGCGTAGGCCGCCGACCCGTTCTGCTGGTGTCGATTTTCGGACTGGCATTTACTTTTCTGCTCACCGCGATGTCCCCCTTCCTGTGGCTTATGCTACTGGCACGACTGATCGGCGGAGGAGCAGGAGGCAGCTTTTCGGTGGCGAGCGCTTATGTCGCGGATGTGACGAAGCCGGAAGATCGGAGCCGTAGCTTTGGCGTGCTCGGCGTAGCCTTTGGGTTGGGATTCATTTTCGGTCCGATGATCGGTGGAGCCCTGGCGTTAGCGGATATTCGGCTTCCTTACTTCGCCGCTGCGGTCCTCGGCCTGGTGAATTGGCTATATGGTTTTTTTGTCCTGCCAGAATCATTGCCGTTCGATCGGCGCAAACCGTTCTCGATCGCGAGAGCCAATCCTTTTGCTGCCTTGATAGCGCTGACAAAAGTTCGAGGTGTGGGCAGTTTAATCTTTGTCTATGCGCTTACTGTTTTCCCGCAGTACCTGTTGCAGTCCACTTGGGTGTTGTACAACACCTTCCGATTTGCTTGGACGCCGTGGGAGAACGGCATCTCGCTTTTTCTGGCGGGTCTGATCTTCGCGGTCGGTCAAGGCGCCGTGCTCGGAGTTGTACTGCGCCGCTTCGGAGACTTCCGAACAGCGCTGATTGGGCTCACTTCTTCGTTTCTGGCCTACTTGCTCTACGGACTCGCGTTTGAAGGATGGATGATGTACGCGATTGTTCTTGGCAATGTACTTGGCAGTGTGGGCGGTCCCGCATTGCAGGGAATTATCTCCAAGGCCGTCGATCCCCGAGAACAAGGCGTGACCATGGGCTCTCTGGCCTCGATCAACAGTATGATGGGCGTGATCGCCCCGTTGGTCGGTACGCCACTCCTTTCGTTTGTTGCGCACTATCCAGCGACGGATTTGCGGGCGGGAGCGACGTTCTATGTCGCCGCAGCCGCGCAGGCCGGCGCCCTGTTGTTAGCTCATCGACAATTCCGCGGCAGCGGCGGACCAACTCCTGTTCGTCCGGAAGGCGAAGCAGCGGAGCGAGTCTGAATGGCGTGACGGCGAATGAGCGTCTCGGTGAATGGGCGGAAGGGCGAGGGGGCGTGATGGGCAAGCGGGCAAAAGTGATTGGCGTGTCGGCCAGATGGCGAAGCGGCGTGCGGGCTTCGTTTTCAGCGGTGAAGCCGACAGGCCCTTACGCCCAATCGCCCTTTCGCCGAGCCGCCCCTTCGCCGACTCGAAGAGACGCCCACACCACACGCCGTCACACCAATACGCCTCTCGCCTTGACTCGCTGACACTTTCGGCTATGGGGGCGATGTGGAAAGCGGAGCGAACGACCAAATCGCGGCTGCACCGAGCCAACCGCCGCCTCTACCGGAGGAAGCGAAGGTGTGCCAATCGTGCGGGGCAGAACCGGAACCAGGATTTGCGATCGCGCTTTGCCGAGATTGTCGGACGAGAATGGCGCGGCAGCCCATTCCGATCGGCATCAAGTTAGCCGGTGTTGCTATCGTTCTCTTATTGCTATTTGCGTTGATCAGGATTCCTTCATCGACCTTGGCCGCGATTGCATTTGAGCGCGGTGAACGAAGCGAACAGAAACTTCAATTTGCGAAGGCGGAAAACGAATACCAGAAGAGTGTGCAAGCGTTTCCGAGATCCGATCTGGCCCACACCCGGCTCTTCGTAGCTGCTTATCGAGCCAGGGATGGGGGAACTGCTCGCCGTGAGTTCGAATACCTCCGTGGCCACCAATTGGATGCGAAACTGGTCGGCGAAATCAGTGCTCTGCTAGGCTCGCGGCACTGAATGGTGCTCCTCTGGTATGTTTTTTATTCCGGGTCCGCTCATTGCATTGGCCACCTTCCCCGGTGTTATTGTTCATGAACTGGCTCATCAGCTGTTTTGCCGATGGTTCAGGGTGCCAGTGCTGAAGGTCTGCTATTTCCGAGTTGGTAATCCTGCCGGATTTGTCATCCACGAACCGCCAACGAAGACCTATCAATCACTCTTTATTTCAATCGGGCCTTTTCTGATTAACACGATCACGGGAGCGTTGATCGCGTTTCCGGCAGCGCTGCCAGTCATCAAGTTTGGGGCGGGCGATCCGCTCGATTATTTCTTAATTTGGCTTGGCGTCTCTATTGCGATGCACGCCATTCCCAGTACGGGTGATGCGAAGTCGTTGTGGCAATCAGTGAAAGGGCCCGGCGTTTCCTCGGTCGTACGCTTTATCGTCTCTCCCGTCGTCGGGATCATCTATTTAGCCGCTTTTGGAAGAGTTTTCTGGCTCGATCTCATTTACGGCATCGGTGTAGCTGTCGGCTTGCCGACCTTGTTAGTCGCAATTTGTTCAGCGCTCGGGTGAGGAAATCTATCGCCAAGGCGCCTGAGACTCTCACGCCAAGACGCAAAGGTGATCAAAGGCTATTAACAACTCGGTGGTACTGCCGTTTTTGCACCTTTGCGTCTTGGCGTGAGAGTCTATTTTTTCCGAGGGGCCAGAGGGTACTTGGGCGTCCGAATCTTGGTCCTTTGCGATCTTAAGCTATGGAGCGCCCGATGGTGCTCACCACCTGCTATCATGTCCATTCCTACCTGCTTCCTTCTAACGACGGTAATCTGGCTAATCATCCGACAAGCATGCCGCACACCAACGAATGGTCGACTCCTGTCAGCGCGCTGGCTCCAGACATGCTCACCCGTCTGGAAATTTTTTTGGATTCGCGTTCGTTTGGTCCCGGTAAGATCGACGGGAAAGCCGGTGAATTTGTCGAGCTGGCGCTCAGTCGTTATCAAATGACGCAAGGCAAGGAATCTCAACAGGTCGATGCGGAACTGAAGCAAGAACTCAAAGCGATAGATCCAGTCTATATTGGCTACACGTTCACTGAGGCGGACCAGGGATGGATCGGACGGATACCCGCCAGGCCGACAGCCTTGGCTAGAGTGAAAAAAGCAATTTATCGGTCACCGCTCGATTTCATCGCTGAGCGATTTCATTCCGATCCGAACTTCATCAAGAAATTAAATCCGAAAATCAAGTTTGATCGGTTGAGGCCCGGAACCGTAATCCAGGTCCCTAACATCCAACCGTTTCAAGTCGAGACGATAAATCCAGTTCCAGATGTACCGTCGCGTCCGGAGTTTGCTCAGCGAATTATCAAAGTTGATACCAAAGCACGCCTGCTCGATCTGAAAGACGGAGATCGGTTATTGGCATCGTTCCCAATCACTCCGGGCTCCCAGCGATTACCAGCGCCGCTCGGTACCTGGAAAATTGTGAAGGTGACGGTCCTTCCGAATTTTCGTTGGGATGAGGCAATGCTGCAGCACGGCCGCCGCAGCAGGGATTATTATCTGATTCCACCCGGTCCCCGAAATTTGGTTGGTGTTGTATGGATTGGTTTGAACAAAAATCTTTTAGAACCGCGAATAGACACAAACGGGCACGAATGAGATGCGGTTGATTCGCGTTCATTAGCGTCCACTCGTGGTTGCTTCGGAAGAGGTTTTTAAACCACGAATAAACACAAATGGACACGAATGAGATGCGGTTGATTCGTGTTCATTAGCGTCCATTCGTGGTTGATCAGAAGAGCTTTTTAAAAACCGCGAATAACCGCGAATGGACACGAATGAGGTGCTGCTGATGCGCGTTCATTAGCATCAATCGTTAAACCAGCGCACGTACCCCTTCGGGCGCATTGAAATCGATCGTGAGAACAACTAAATTACGTCAGAAAAGGAGGGCTTCGCTTATGCTGCGACGAAAGTTCATTCGGGTTACAAGTGATCCAAGAAGGCTGGGTCGTTATCAGGCTGGGAATCCATTATGGCCACTTGAGGAATTGCATGACCTCCATAAACCGCCGTTTGTTGCCGAGCCGGAATTCACTCCATTCGACATCGACGCTCTTAGATGTAACCCTCAAAACGCTCCGGCGTTGCCAGGCGACCGTGTGCAAGTTCGCCCGCCAAAACACCGGCGCTCGTGTACCGTTCGAAGGGAATTTCCAATCCCGCAGTTAGTCGCGGGACTACCCTGGCGCTTCGCTCAACACATTAAACGCCCGGTCGTACCCGAAGTAGAGTTTGCTCCTTTGGATCTGCCGTGTATCAGCCGATAATGGATCCGCACGCTGTAAACGCTGCCGGGTTTATTTGGCGTGCATGGTGAACCGGGATTTCGGCCATAAGGTAGCGGATTCCGAAATTGCGGCAAAGCAGACGATTCACGAGATCCGTAACCGGGTTTCGTATGCGGCTTCGCAGATAGTTTTTGCAAGGAGGTTTAATTAATAGGGACAGAAAGCAACCTTTCTATTGTCGAGTTTCAACAGCAGATCAATCCTGCGAACGCCAAGAGCGTGGTCTTGTCGTTCGAATTTCGTCGCCAGCCGTTGGATCTCTTGGCGGCATCGCCGCTTTCGAGCGCTAACCTCTCCGATTTCGGTCATGCCGACAGTGCATCAAAAACACGAGCCCCCGCTAGGTGGGGTTCCTCTGACGGAAACGAATGAGATGCGGTTGATTCGTGTTCATTAGCGTCCATTCGTGGTTGCTTCAGAAGAGGTTTTTAAACCGCGAATAAACGCGAATGGACACGAATGAGATGCTGCTGATTCGCGTTCATTAGCGTCCATTCGCGGTTGCCTCGGAGGGCGCAGACTTCGGCCGGCCGAAATTCTTGGACGGTAATGGATCGTGTCGCGCCCCCTGATTTCAGGCTCAAGCGGCTAGCGCTGCTAGTTGCTGGACCTGTTCTCGAATCGGTTTCAGGTACTGTTCGCGGTCGCGCTTGCCCAATTCTACTTCGGCGAGGCCATCAGCGACGACGACTTCGACATCCGTCACTCCAATAAATCCCAGGATCGTTCGTAGCCACGGTTCCTGGTAATTGTATGGCGCAAAAGGCGTGCCACTGCGGTAAGCACCGCCGCTGCAGGTAATGACGGTGGCCTTCTTGTCTTGCAACAACCCCTTATATCCGGATTCATCAACGGCAAAAGTGCGGCCGACTCGTACGATTTGGTCGATATAAGCCTTGAACACGGCCGGCACGGAAAAGTTATGCATCGGCACACCAAGAACGTACTCGGTAGCGGCTTCCAATTCGGCAATCAACTCATTCGAGATCGCTAGGGCTGCGCCCAACTCCGGCGAAAGAGCATCGGGTGGAGTGAAGGCGGCGGCGATAGTGGTTTCAGTTACGAACGGCACGGGATTATGTCCAAGGTCCCGATAAATGATTTTTCCCTGCGGACGCGCTTGTTTCCAAGCAGTAGCGAACTCGTGGGTGAGTCGGCGAGAAACGGAGCGGTCGCCACGTGGACTAGCATCGATATGAAGTAATGTTGGCATAAAGGTGAATGGGTTAAGAGACGAATAGAGAATAGCGCGGATTGCGGCGGTTATAGGACAGGAGTCGTCTAAGCAACATATGTCGTCTAAACTACATTAGACGTTTTGACTGTCAACTGCTATATTGGTCTCGAGGTTGATTACGATGTCCCAGTCCTCCGAACATTTAGACCCACGCGTCAAACGGACCCGACAACTCCTGGTTCAGGCGTTTTTTGAGCTGCTGTCGGCCAAAGATTTTGAGGCGATCTCCGTCCAGGACATCGCCGAGAAGGCAACAGTCAATCGAGCTACGTTTTATGACCATTTCCCCGATAAATTCGCCCTGCTCGATTACACGATCGAAGACTCGTTTCAGCAAACGCTCCGCACCAGGATGAGCGACGCAACTCCAGCAGAACCAGAGGGTCTTCGCCGGATTACTCTCGCCCTTTGCGATTATCTCGAAGAGCTGGGGAAACGCTGCCCAAAGCACCAACGCCAATTCGAGCCGATGGTAGAATCGAAAGTAAAGGCACTGGTTCGAGACGTTTTGCTTAGCTCATTGAAGTGTCCGAACCATCCGGGGGAATATCCAGCGCCCGAGCTGGTCGCGACCATGGCCAGTTGGGCAATGTATGGCGCAGCGCTCGAATGGAGCCGCAACAAACTTCAGCCGTCCGAAGATTTTGCCGTCACCGTATTGCCACTTATCACGGCGACGTTGCAATTGCCGGTCGTGCCTTCAATCAAGTGACGCCATCCACGGTGGATCGCGTCGAAAAACCGCTGTGAGTAGTGGCTCTACCCTCTACCAAACGGGGTGGTGCTCGTCGGACAAGTGCGACGCCCGGGTATTCTTGACGGGCGCAGCTTTTGACACTCTGGCAGTCGCTACCAGCCGTTAAACCGTTCCCAAATAGCTTCCACGGACGTTCCCTTCCGAACCACATGGTAATAAGAATGCTGCGCCGCGGTCGCGCAAGCGTGGTTGGGCAGAATTCGAAATGCGGTTCCGACGGGAAATTTGCTCAGGTCGAGCGAATGACCGAATCGATCTCCGATGATCCCGTGTTCCTGATTGGTATCTAACACGTTCAGGTTCTCGATCGGATTTCCCTCGATATCGCAGACCCTGCCGTACCCGTGATCAATTTTTTGTCGTGCGGTACCGCGATCTCGTGAAAGAGCCATAAACCCGGCGTCGGTGATGATCCAGCCCTTTTCCGGTTGGTGGCCCAGCACGGTTGTCAGCACCGAAATTGCGATGTCATCGATCGAACAAACATCGAGTCCAGCCATTACCAAATCGAAGAACACAAAGACGCCGGCGCGGACCTCGGTAACCCCGGTCAGGGTTTTGGCAAAGGTAGCTGTCGGGGTTGAACCGACACTGATGATGGGGCAAGGTAAACCGTTGGCCGCCAGCCGCTCGGCACAATGAACGACTGCAGCTCGTTCCTGCTCTGCCATTGCCTGAATCGCTTCCACACTACGGCAGCCGTATGAACCGCCGGCATGAGTCATCACCCCGCGCAAGACTGTTCCGTTTTGTTCGTGTACAATCCGAGCGATCTCCAAGAGGCGAGGATGGTCCGGTTGAATTCCAGAGCGGTGACCATCACTGTCAATCTCCAGCAGTACCGGGAAGCGCTCGCCCTCCGTAGCCCCTTTCCGGGTCACGATTCGAGCCGCTTCGACATTGTCCAGTATGAGCGTGAGATCCGCCCCCGCCCTTCTCAGGCGCAAGGCGTGATCCAGTTTGTTAGGGGTAATCCCGACCGCATAAAGAATATCACGGATTCCGGCCGAGAAGAAAAACTCAGCCTCCTTTAATGTTGAGACTGTGATTTTCCCGCGGCTAAAATCGCCGCCTAGGGAAAGGCGCGTCACCTCGATATTTTTGGCGGTTTTGACATGCGGTCGTAAAGCGACTCCATGCGCCCCGATTTTATCGCGCATCCGCGCAATGTTTTGCTCTAGACGGTCAGTATCAAGCACGAGACACGGGGTCTCAAGACTCTCAAGCGTCTTTGGCATTTCACAAGAGATCGCGAAAACAGAATTTTGAACAGGAGCTCACAGAGATCTCAAAGAGGGTAGCACGAAATCCAGACATAGAATCGAATGATCGCATCTTTTGAAGAACGTGAGGGTTGAGTAAAACCGGAATTCCTTCTTTGAGATCTTTGCGGCCTCTTTGTTCAAGAATCTTTCTTCGCGGCCTCCTGTGGAAACAGAACTCAGGCGACCAAGACTTCTTTTCCCAATTGGCTTGATCGGTAGATCGCGTCGAGTATTTCCATGAGCTGAATCGCTTGACTCGAGCTGTTCACTGCTGGTTCATCGCCACGGATCGAGAGAAGAAAGTTCCGATCTTGCTCCGCGAATTCGTAGGCGCGAAGTGCGTCTCCCCGCAAATCCTCGACCTTAATCTTACGCTCCACCAAATCTCCTTCTTGATCCTCGAAGAACGCGAGTGCAGAAGGACAAGTATTCGAATCAATGTTGAAGACATCGGTGACCTTCAATGATCCCTTCGGTCCATAAGTAGTGGTGGTGAACAGGGATCGGCCGCGTTGTGGGCTGGGCGGGATGTCATTGGTGAGGTTAGCGGCCCAACTGGTTTTGAACAGCAAGGTCGCTCCGTTCTCGAATCGAATCATTCCGTAAGCGTTATCTTCTACGTCAAAGTTTTTGTTCTTAACCAGCTGGGGAAATTTCTGGTAGGTCTGAGCCGAAATTGCTCGCGGCTGCGGGGTTCCCATCAGATACCAGGCGGCATCAATTGCGTGTATGCCGAGATCGATCACCACACCTCCTCCCGCCTTGGATCGTTCGGTGAACCAGCCGTCCAAACCGGCGGGAGTACCTCGTGACCTGACCCACATGGTCTCCGCAAAATAGATCTCGCCTAACCGGCGCTCAGCGACCAGTCTTTTCGCCGCCTGCATGGCAGGAGAAAAACGCATTTGGCGCCCGAAGTAATAAAGCAATCCCCGTTTTTGCGCTTCTTCGTGGAGTCTTCGCATTTGGGTGGCGTTCATCGTTGGTGGCTTTTCGCACAGCACATGCTTTCCTGCCTCCAAAGCCTTCAACGAGCACGGATAATGCAGAGAGTTTGGCAGGCTGATCACGATAGCGTCCACGTCTTGATCCGTGAGCATCTCATCAAACGAGGTGAAAGTATGCTTCGGCTCGAAAATCGTTGCGAAAGCCTTGAGTCGTTCGGCATTTAGATCGCAAGCGGAATAAACAATTCCCAAGGATGAGCCATTAATCGCTTCTGCATGACGCTCTCCTGGCCAACCTAGACCGGCGATTCCAACGCGAATGGAAGATGACGAAGTCATAGATTAATTAAGTACGACTTTCGTAGTCGTCGAGGGAGGCATCAGAATTCAGAATCCAGAATTCAGTAGCCAGGACGACCGGTTTGGTGAAACCGGGCGATCTCTTCATCGCGCTTTGAGGCCCAACCGCTAGTCCGCAGGAATCACGCAAAAGCTGAAGAGACGGCGGAATTCTGCAGGCTAGCGCCATTTAAGCGGAACCGGGCTTGACCGATATAGTAAGCTGAAGAGAAGTAGTGAACGCATCCGAGCAAGGGCCATTCGAGTTCAATTGGGATCACGAACCCCAGGGATTCTTCATCCGAGGGGAAAATACCGAAGTCTCTCTCTTATTCGATTCCACCGCACGCGTGTGGAGATTGAGGATTTGCAAGCAGAAGACTTCGCTGGGCGAACCCATGACCTATGAGGTGGTCTTTAAGGAGAGATATTGTCCAACGGCTGAACAGGCTATAGCGGTCGCGAACGAGATCCTGAATGTGGAGCTCCGGGAGTGACCGGCGACCTGTCCGACAAAGCCTATCATGATTTGCGTTATCGCTTAAGTTGGCGAAGTCGGAAGCCGCGATTCAGGATAGCCTGGCCTGCAGGGCCAGGTAGGCTGATCTTTTATTCATCCCGGCGGACCACCATCGTAGTCGAGTTCCTTGTCTGCTGAACAAATGGATTATTATCTCCGAGTCGGGTCCAAGGCCCGGTCGGGACATCGCTGAACTCAACGAATTTCCAATCTACCGAATCCATTCCTCCGATGCTTAAAAAATCACGAACTGCAGGACTGAGATCAATGCCTGCGTCATGATTTTGATTCGAAAGAGGCCGTTCATTACCGAACACATACTGCCAGTGATCGGTACGGAAAGGCCCCGCATCCTCCCACTGGGCGTAGCAGACACGTGCTCCTCGCCGGATCGCAACCCAGCGATCTTTTAAAATTGAACGTCCGCTTTGCAAGAATGAACTTTTAAACCAAGGGATAATCTGCGCGGCTTCAGGTTTGGTATGACCGTGGCTGACATCGCTATAGGGAAGCGCGAAGTAAAAGGGATTCTGGCGCGGGATGAACCTGTTGGGCAAAAAATCGACGCGCTGAGTGGGAGAATCCTCGCCGCCGTAATGTGCCATCCATCCGCTGTCCCATGCGCTGCTGGTATTTGACGGGCTCCCGGAACTGGTCGGTTCTCCGATCCAGAAAGTCGTGGCAACGATATTCTCTTTCCAAGAGCCGCCGTCTTCACCGGTGGAGAGCGAAAAAGCCGGTCCGTCGTTTGGGTCTGGATCTTTTATCGACGAGTCACCCGGATGAAATCTCTTTTGAAGCTCGGCGATCCCGAGGGTACCGCTAGACACAGCCTGCACGAAGTTGCTTGAAGTATGAACGATGCGGAGTTGCCGATTAATATGCGCGGGCTTTTGAGCCACGTGTGGTACCGCGTATATTGATGAAATATTCAGGCCGACGCTTAAGGCCAAAAGAATGGCCCGGTTAATCGAAACAAAATTTAATATGGTCATTGCTTTTCATGACCCTCCCTGGAAGACGGGGCTACGCGACATCTGATGAACGCCAACCGCGTGTAAAGATACCTGCTGCTGTTCACTGCCCGAGCGAGGCTCTACAACCGAGCTATAACTGAACTACGGTGTTGAGAGACGGAAGGTAATCGGTCGACTTATTCGCGTGAGCTTAAATCCCATGACGGTCGATCTCACAAGGGCTTTAATCGCAAGGTTGCGAGACCCTTAATTTCCATAGTCGCTATAGGTCCTGCTAAATAAGCTCTATTCCTGGCTCCTCCTTCTTCGAACACAGAGCGAGCAACGCGGAAAAACAGCCAACCGCCCGCGGCCCGGAGGGTTGCGGCGTTCAAAATGGGCAGCCGGCAGCCCATTTTGAACGCAACGACGTCACCATTATATGCGAGACGATGCACTAGCCTGTCCGAGCGGTTCCATCGCCGCCTCGCAAGCACTTTACGTGTTGGACTAAGGTCCAATAGAAATCTGCCTTTGAGTTCGGATAAGTTACCTGCTGGATGGGTTTCGACCGGATGCTTAAAGCAGCAGTGACTGGCCCGCATAGCGGAGTCAGGCAACGGCTTTTTCTCAAGGTTGGGGTGATGCAGTAAGCCATGCGCAAGCCGGAAGAAGATTTATGAGAGTACCAACCATTGTCTTGGCAGTTGCCACTATTGGGCTAGGTTCCACAGCGTCGGCAGACCCCTACAAGGATCTCGCTACACAAGGGTACCGCTGGGTGATCGTTGACGGCCCTTATGCGTGTCCGTCGAAAGATGACCTGCGGGAGATCACTAGACACCACACCGACCGGATCGAGCTCGAAATGGTCCAAAATCTCCGGGCCTACTATCTCATCCGAGGGACTATCATCCAGGTGGTCCAGGAGGACGCCGCTTCAGGGATCTCGGAAGTCCACCTCCCGGGAGGCTTCAGGACTTTTTGGACCGTTACGAGATTTCTTAGCAGAAGTCCCATTAGAGATACTTTCGGAGTGGTGCAAACGCCCACAACATCGGATCTGCTGCTCCAAGGTCAAACCGTCGTAGCCTCGCCGACGCCTAGTGAACCACCAAAGACCGATGCTGGTGCTTTGAACCAGCAAGATGCAACGCCAACGCCCAGGTCGAAGTAGAGTTGCGGGTTTGCTTGGCTGTCGAAGATGCTTTTTGTCGGTCGTTGTTGCCGAGATTACATCCTTCGACCTCGGATTCAGTCGAAGGCATCTGACAAATTCGGCGGTGAAGTGTCTCTGACATTTGCCTCCTCTCCGGTGCTCGACGTCATTGGTTCATTTCGATCACGACTGCATCACCGCCCAGACTCAACATCAGCCCTTCCCGCTTGGCCTTTAGATGCATGACCACGCCCTTGCGATTCTGGAGCCATAATTCGCCCGCACTCGTGGTGCCGAGAGCGAAG
>WNFQ01000152.1_pt1 | contig 40506 bp, 49 predicted proteins | sample 5400171 | NCBI WGS metagenome assembly WNFQ01 (sample SAMN13153356, study PRJNA577476) | soil metagenome | isolation source: 20 cm soil under Madrone tree | place: USA:California | collected 2016-06-14
AACATGCTGCTCATCGGGCTAGTCGGCGCGACCGGGATACATATCCACCCGGATTACGCTCGCCAGAAATCGCCTGCAGAGGTCAAGGCAGAGAAAGCGGCAGCTCAAAAAGGATGGGTGGAAGCCAAGAAGCGGGAAGCGGTGGCACAGGCACTGCAAAAGCGTTAGTTATTGTTTGTTCACAAATCGTTGGATGCCTACCTTCATGGTTTTAATCGGTGTTCCGGGTGTTATTGCTATCTGATCCACGTGCCCATCGGGCCACACTAGATCGACCTCGCGGTAAGCACCATTGACGACCAAATAAGTAGCTATGACATAGGCTCCATGATGAGTGGTGACAGAGCCTACCTCGACATGGTCACCAGCGAACAATGTCGAAGCGATGGCCATCGCGGCAAGGCAAGTGAGGAGAAATTGTTTCATTTCGTCAGGAAATTCCAGATCGCCTGTAATCCAAACACTACGGCGCTAACGATACAAACCAGTGCAGTGATGATGATCTGAAGGAAAAAGAATCCGATGGCGATACAGATCGCCAGCATGATGCATCCAATAATAAAATTCATCTTAGTAACCGTTTTCTCGCAGATACTCTTCAATACTTTCCAGGCGCTGCTCCATTTGCGCCTCGTAGATCGCATCCATCTGGGCTTCGTACATATCCCGCGAATATTGTAATGAGTCGTCTTGATACCGAAGACCGGCGAACGCCATGGCCGGAGCCAATGCGAGAATAGGAAACAAGTATTTGATCATGAACGATACAATACGGCAACGGGTGAGGTATCTTTAGCTTTTAATCGCTTAAGCTTTACAATATTTCTGCCGTTGAGCTATGGTGGCATGATCATGAGATGCCCCAACTGCGATATCGAGATACCAAATGAGCTGGTGGTGAAGAGCGCCGCCTCGATTATCGGGGCCCGTGGTCGTGGCGCATCCAAGGCGCGGGACCCAAAAAAGATGAGCCGAGCCGGGAAAAAGGGTGGTTGGCCAAAGGGGCGACCGCGAAAACCGAAAGACCTCATCTTTTTTCCCGGTCAATAAACTGGTCAACGGCTTCCCGGATCAGATCGGCGCTGGTGCGGTTATTGCGATACTTGTGAACGGCCAGCCATTTGAGGCTCTTTCAAGCCTTCCAGGACAGCGGCGATGAAGTCGAGTTCTTTATTTACGTTGCTTGTTTCCTTTGTTCCGGTTCAGTGCTCTTTTTAAATTTCTGGATGCGGCCCAGTGTTATTTGACTAGGGGCTCGTTTTCCATCGAAGTACGCCATCAGGGTTCCTTTGCTGATTCCGATCTGCTTGGCAAGGTCTTCGAGTGTAATACCTTTTTCGATTCGATACCGGCGAAACCAATCGATCAAATCTCGGGCTTCCGAGTTTTCATCTCGGGCGGTGTTGGGCGGTTCCTCGATGGGCTCCATTTGAACCAAACCGGGGAGGTCTCTGGCTTCGACGATGATGCTAAAATCGGCTTTGAAATGAATTTCGACTCGCTTGGGATCAGTGATTCTGGTTGCGGCAACGAGCTTGGCAACATAGTCGGGATCGGTCACGGTTCTGGAGATTATCGACTATTAAAAGGTCGATTAAAGCAGTTGTTTTGGAGATTTAGCCTAAAAAGTGTACCTAAAAGCGTACCTCTCATTAGTTTTTACTTTTTTCCTTTCGTCGTAAGTCTTTGATTTTGAAGCATGCACCGTCTGGGATTCGAACCCAGAACCTAGGGATTAAGAGTCACTATTATACGCGGTAGGTACAGATATACTTAGGGTAGCGTAGGGCTATTCAGCCGCTCTAATAAAAGATCTAGCCACTGTTCAAGTTTTCTCGACTAGTGACGATACTACCCTATATTACCCCTTGGGGAACCGAAAGTGTGTCTAGAAAAGGTACACTCTAAATTTATGAATGAAACCCATCCGAAAATGAGCGCGAATTATTGGACTTCGCGTGTTTATTTCCATAAACAATCAACCGATTTTGAATCCAATTATTCTGTTTCGATTCAATTCAAAGGCCGGCGTGAACGTTTCAAAGTTGGAACAGCTAATCGCGAAATTGCCGGACGAATTGCGTCTGAAATTTATCGCAGTCTCTCAAACTTTGGTTGGAGTCGAACGATTGCGATTTATAAAAAGCACCAATCAAATTTCAGTGGTGCTCTAACGGTCGGCGACTATCTCGATGCGGTTCGAAAGAATTGGTCGGGAAAACAGACAACCTTTGATATCTACATCCGGTTTTTGCGCCAGATCGTTTCGGACATCGAAAATCTAGATCCCAAAAACAAGCGCTTCGATCATATGAGCGACGGAGCGATTCGATGGCATAAGCTCGTTGATCGAGTCGGCCTAAACGCAATCACTGCCGACAAGGTCAATAAATGGAAACTCGATTCTTTAGCCCAGGCCGAACCGACCGAAACGGCGCGGAACAAGCGAAAGATTTCGATCAATACCTGCTTACGAAATGCAAGGAGTCTCTTTGCCCCGCGGATCGTCAAGTCCACCGGGCTCGAGCTTCCCTCCCCTCTCCCGTTCGCTGGCGTGGATTTTTTCGGTGGCGTTGACCAAAGATACTTCTCTAATTTCGATATTCATAAGCTTCTGGCCACGGCGAAAGAGAAACTTTCATTGATGGATCCGGATTCATATTCTGTCATCTTGCTTGCCGCTTTTGCCGGACTCCGACGTCGCGAAATTGACCTCCTGGAATGGCCATCGATCGATTTCAAAAATGAAATGATTCAACTTCGGATCACCGATTATTACCATCCAAAGACGGCCGATTCGCTTCGTCCGATCCCGTTGCGCGACCGGTCGGTGCTCGATTGGTTTAAAGCCCGTAAACGAGTCCAGGATGCCACAGACGGCTTTGTGATTGTGCCGGATGCACCATACACCAAGGATCAAAAGCTTGATTACTACCGGTGTGAAGAATTGTTTGAGCGGCTCACGCGTTGGTTGCGCACTCATGGCATCAAGGATGTGCGTCCCCTGCATGCTCTGCGAAAAGAGGCCGGCTCGGATATCGTCAAGAGAGCTGGCCTGATCTCTGGCGCGGCCTTCTTGCGCCATAAAAGTCCGACCGTCACGGCGATGCATTATTCGGATTACCGGATCACCGAGACACCGAATTTCGGCGACGAGGCAGATAATGTGATTCGCCTTGAAGATTACCACAAGATTTAGCGGGTTATAGAAATTCAAAAAAATCACAAAAAATCTCTTGCGTTACAATAGGACAATCTAGGATAATTTAGTCCAATTAGGGGTAATGCTCGGAAGGCGTCGCTCCACTGAACGGTGCTATTTTAATCGGCTGTAATCGATTTTGATACAGTCAGGGTTATATGGAGCAACCGTGTGCCATTCCGGCCAGTAGGACCATGACAAGTGGCAATTACGAATGGTTAAGCCAAGAGGAGTTAGTAGCTCGCTGGAAAGTTTCAAAAAAAACCATTCGCAGGTTACGGCAATCCGGCAAATTACCGGCATTGGAAGTTACGCCCGCACTCTTCCGATTCCGCTTAGCTGATATTTTGCGGATCGAATCGGAAGGCAAATTTTTGCCTGCGATTGCACCGCGGCGAAGCGGTAAACTGAAATCAAAGCGACGTTCTGCTTAATCCCGCGCCTTCCCTGCCGACTCTAGGTACGCTTTGATTTATGGCGCTTTTGCGGCTCATTATTTTTTGGTTCTTTCCCGCGCCGGATCCGCGGTGGGGCCTGGCGCCCGATATCGCGCGGGTCATAGAGCCCGACGGCCATCAGATCGCGTTCAAACAGGCGGCGCAAGTAATCGCTCCGGCTATCCAGGCCAAGCTCTACGCAACGCCGATTGATTGCGGCCTCCATCTCAGGCGGGCAACTAAAGGAAAGGGAGACATAGGTGCGGCCGGCATTCTTCTTGATGGTCATTTAATCTGATAATACGACCCAGTGCGATGAAAACAAAACAAAAAGTTCCGGTGCAGAAATTGTCGATCAGTGTTCCGGCAGAGCTTAAGCCGCTGATCCGGCAACGGGCCGAGAACCAGGATCTGACGGTGAGCCAATACATCCGGAAGTTAGTTAATGAAGAGTCTCAAGGTGAGCCGTTATCGGTCGTTAATACTGAGTAATAACATGAAACTACACTCTCGCATCGCTCGAATCGATAATCGCTGGCGGGCCCGGCGCGTGCTTAAGTCCTTGTGGCTATCTTACCCTGAGCATTCGGAAGGTCGCCGCTACTATGAAGGTATCTACGATGCAACTTTTTTCCTTGCCTAATGAATAACGATACTCAAACAACTACGCTCGAACCGGCGCCTTCGACAAGCTCAGAGCAAGCAACCGAAGTAAATCCATTTGCCGAGCAGGCTGCTCAAGAAGCGGCTAAGCCCAAGAAACCCGGCATCCTATCCCAGGTTACTACCCGGAAACGGCGCCGGCCGGTATTCGCCGTGGTCTACGGGCCACCGGGAATTGGTAAATCGACTTTCGGGACCAATGCTCCTAACCCGATCTTTCTTCAAGTTGAGCGGGGTCTCGATCAGATCACGGTTCCGAAATTGCCGATTCCCAAGGATTTTAGCCAACTCTACGCCCAGGTTGATGCACTTGACCGGGAGGAGCACGGTTACCAGAGTATTGTTCTGGATACCTTGGATGCGACCGAAATCTTGATTTGGCAACGGGCACGCACTGAGGGCAAAGTTACATCAATCGAGGATTATGGGGGCGGGTATGGCAAAGGTTATGTCCGAGCCAGGGAGATTTGGACCGGCCTCCTATCGAAGTTGAACGAGATGAGCGAGCGCTTCAATGTGATCCTGCTCGCCCATAGCCACCTCAAGACCGTCAATGATCCAATGCAGTCGGCGGCGTACGACATGCATAGGATCAAGATCCATGATAAGAGCGCCGAAATTATCCGGCAGATGGTAGACTTGATCTGTTTCGCTAATCTGGACGTATCGATCATCAAGGAGAGTCAGAAAGCCCGGAAAGGGCGCGGGATAATCAGCGAGGACCGGCTCATGTGGACAGCGCCGACGACTGGGATTGAGGCGAAAAACCGATATGACCTCGATAACCCAATGCCGTTCAGCTGGGCAGCTTTAGAAAAAGGGGTAAATGATTTCTATGACAGATAAATCTTATATTTACCGAGGGGCACCGGGATCTCGGGCTTTTGGCGCACTTCTTCAGCCGGGTGATTATAGTTTTGTTGTCAGCAGCGCGGACGCGCCGTATTTCAAGAACAACAAATGGATTCTAGGCATTAAACTAACTATCCAGCCGCATGATATACCGGTGTTCGCGAACCCGTGGTCCGGTATTGATAAGAATGGCGAAGACCGCGATGGAATTGCCGAGTTTCTCCTAGCGGTCAATCGGGCACCGGCATCGGGTGATGAACCGGAGTGGGGCAGGTTGATTGGGGCCAAGGGCAAATGCCGGCTAAAAATCGAGCCTGACCAGAATAATGTCGACCGAAACAAGGTGGCATTCTTCCACCGGCCAAAACAGACCGGCCCTAGCACTGAAGGGCCATCGCAGAGCTTTACCGAAAGTGAGATCAAGAAAAGTCAGACGGCGATCGCTAAGACTTTGGGCGTTAAAGATCCAGATCTAGGTATTGAGCCAGATGACATTCCTTTTTAGTTATGACTGAATCACAAGAATTAACTAACGAGGCAAGCGCGGCAATTGATGAACGTATGGGTTTACCAAGCGCGTCAGCTTTCAGGAGATATGAACTTTGTGCTGGCAGTTGGCAGCTCGAAGCCGAGGCTCGGCGTTTAGGCCAGGAAGCCCACGTGGGGAGCGCTGCAGCCAAACGCGGTGCGCTGATTCATGCATGGCTTGCCGGTGAAGTCGACGAGGATGGCACTGAAATCAAGCTGGACGACTCGGAAGTAGCCACGGCCGATTTCTTGCAGGAACGCGCGACCGATCAAGTCAAACGGATTTTTGGCAATGAGCCAACGCAACAACTTTCCGAGAAACGGTTATGGTTCACCCTTAATGGCCAGTTGCGGGTCAGTGGGCAATTTGACCGGTGCATTTATACGGCGAGCGTCGCGCTGGTCCAGGATTTCAAGACCGGCTGGAGCGAGCCGGACCCGGCGGAGCAGAATAGCCAAATGAAGGTTTTAGCGGTACTCGTGGCGTTGCACCTGCCACGAACCCTGCGCAAGGTGATCGTCCAGGTCATTTCAGGGCCGCACGGAGTAAGCGAGGCTACCTATGATTACCCGGCGCTGGCTAAGGCTTACAGTGACGTCCTGAGCACGTTACGGGCCATCCGGGACGAGCGGGCGCCGCTAGTCCCGAGCGTGGAAGCGTGCCGGTATTGCCCGGCAATCAACGTGTGCCCCGCGGTTAAAAAGCTTGTGCCGACGATAAGCCAAGCCGAGGCGTTACCCGATGGTACGGGCGCCGCCGATTTGCTCGGTTCGGTCGAAATACTGCAGGAACGCATAGACGCAATCCGGGAATATTATGCTGGCCGGTTAACCGATGATCCGAGCTACGCGATTCCAGGGTGGGCAATGGTTCCTGGGGTGGTCCGGCGCGAGGTGGTTGATTGGGAGGCCGCCCGCCAGCGCTTGGGCGAATGGCTTGAGATAGAAGATATCCAGGGCGCGGCCAACTACCGGTTGGGCGATCTGGAGAAAGCGCTGGGCAGGAAATTGCAACTTCGCGGCAAAGAGCTCAAGGCGCGCCTGGGTGAAATCTTGCAAGGGCTAATCGAGGAGCGCCCCAATGCTGCCAGCCTGAAGCGGGTCAAGGGTACGCCGAAACCGATCACGCTGAAATCCTGAAATTATGGACAAGAAGAAGAAAATAGAAATATCGCGTGAGACCCGCTCTATATTATTAGATAAACTTCTAGAAGACTACGAGTTGAAGAAGGATGATATTGCTGACGCGGTTGGTTTGTACTATGACGCCCAAACCCTTCGAATTATCCATGCCAACAAGGAGCGGAGCGAAGGCGTCTCACCCATGAAGGATTGGTTCGATTATTGGTTGAACATCGGTGAGAAAGTGCTGACCTCCAAGCTTAAGAAATGGGTGGAAAGCCCAGAATCGCCTTTAGAAGCTAAGTGGGCGTACGACCAATGGGGGATCGGTCCGATCATTGCGGCAGGACTCGCCGCGCATATCGATATTGAGAAAGCGACTACGATTTCTTCTCTCTGGAAGTTTGCCGGCCAGGCACCGGGATTCGACCGCAAAACCAAGGGGAGCAAGCTGCCTTACAACGGGCGATTAAAAACCCTTTGCTGGAAACTCGGGGAATCGTTTGTCAAGGTCAGCGGCAAGGAAGGGGCGCTCTATGGCAAATTGTATATCGGGTTCAAAACCGACGAGGTCAGCCGGAATGAGAACGGTCAATATGCCAAAGTTGCTGCTCTAGAGTTAACTAATAAAAAATTCAAGCCGGACACGGTAACCAGGAAACGGTTAGAACAAGGCAAATTGAGTGATGGGCATCTGCACGCCAGGGCTAAGCGGCGCACGATCAAATTATTTCTAGCGCATTATTGGATTAAGGGGCGTGAGGCGAAAGGGTTGCCGGTGACAGATCCTTATATTTTTGTAGTAGGAGGGCATTCTAAGGAACATATAATTTAGCCATAAAAGGGGAGAAAACCATAGCAAACGAGCGAGCCATATATCATAAGAAACCCAAGCGCCACGAGCGAGTCACAAGCCAAGAGACCTTCGGCCCGAGCTAGAGGTCGAGGGCAACCCGCAAAGAGTGAGCGAGCCATTACAAAAGAGAAACCCATAGCCGGTGAGCGAGCCACGGTTGATAAGAAAACCAGATCTGGGGAGCGAGCCACGTTTCAAGAGACCTTCGGCCCGAGCTAGAGGTCGAGGGCAACCCAGGAACATCGAGCGAGCCATCTGATGCGAGGACCTCGACTCTAGGGCTTCGACTGAGCTCAGCCGAATGTCCTCGGTCGAATGTCCAACCCAGAAACGTTGAGCGAGCCAGCTCATTTGAGAAAACCAAGGTGGCGGAGCGAGCCAAGGCGCTCGAGAAACCCATTGCTGAAGAGCGAGCCAGAGTACCGGAGAAACCCAGAGGACAAGAGCGAGCCATCTAGATTGAGAAACCCAAAATCAAGGAGCGAGCCAGGAATGAGGAGAAAACTAAAGAGCGTGAGCGAGCCACTGCTGACAAGAAACCCATGCGCGATGAGCGAGCCCGCTTTCCTTTAAGAACACCAGCAGCTATGACTACCGAACCCATTCGACAAGCTCAGGATGAATCCGAACAGTTAATCGAGCTAATCTCTGAAGAAACCAGCAGTCTGCTGCGGGATCACTGGGCCGATATCCAGACCTATCGCGATGATGATGCCGATATCAAAATTTCCTTAGCCCACCGGCTTAGCTACGATGGGAGCCAGCGCATGGTTAAAACTGTGATCACTTTCAGTCACCGGGTCAAAGATGAGATCGAGCAATCCTTCAATACCGCGCAGGCGGACTTGCCGCTTAAAGTAACCATCCAGAAACGCGAAACCAAGAAGTGAGTCTACGATGGGCGCCGATCCAAATAGTTTGCCCGATAATTTTAAACGCCTTATGGCGCCAGAGGACCGCCAGGTCCTGGCAGCCGCGATCGGGCACCCCAATGCCGCTCTAACCAGCGAGGAAGCTAGAGCCAAATATCTACTCCGCCTGGAGCGCACCGAACAAAAGACATTAGTCAATTGGCTCATGCTTCAGGAGGAAGACGGCAAACTGACATTCGATTGGTCGCGCACGGATCGCAAAACGACCAACCGCAAAGGAATGCCCGATTTTCGTATCTACCGGGACGCCCGGGCGTTGCTGGGCGAGATGAAATTGGATGGCGCTAAGCTCTCACCAGACCAAAGTGAGATGTTCAAAAAGTTCCTGCGCGCTGGCACCGAGGTGCAAATATGGAGAAGTGCCGAGATCGGCATCCGGGCAATTAAAAATTGGCTTTGGACTTATTGGAAGGAAGGAATGCGGCTCCCAATTTATGACGAGAAATGAAAGCTTTTTTATGCAAAAACAAAATGACCCAACGATCCTCACTGAGCTCTTAGCTGTCTTGGAGGAGGAAGAACTAATCCGGCTGGCTTACCGGCTGCGCCGGGCCCGGCAAAGAAGCAGCCAGCCGCATTTTGGAACATGAACTAGGCTTACGCGAGATTGGACGCGCTTGAAAGACCTTTTGCTCTTTATCCTAGGCGCGCTCTCTATCGCCGTTGCCGGTCTGCTGATTTACTTGGGTTGGCTTCTGCATACGGCCCTTCGACTGCTTAAGGCGATGCGCCGGGTCCTGCAAGGCCCAGAAGTCGCGCGTGACGGCGAGGGCAAAAGAATACGAGAGCGATTGTGAGTCAAACGGCACAAATGAGCCGGTGGCACCGATGTAGGATCCCAGGTTATTGATGGTCCATTGGTAAAGAACGTCCGGTATGGCATGGTGCTGTCGATGGGATTCCTAGGCCCAGAGACGAATGTGGTTCGATCCCACGCCGGACGCCCGGCTGACTTAGAAGTCCTTCGGTTTGTCCTAGAGCTCGAAAGCAAAACCGGACTGCCACTCAGCAGCCCGGTTCGTATGCACAAAACAAGTTTTAACCAACGATTACGGCTTTGACTCTAGCCCATTCGACAAGCTCAGGGCAAGCGTCAACTACCGCCAGCTGAAACAGGCGGCTTGTAAGTAAACCTAGACCGACCTATGTGCATCGATTTCAAACAGTTCCTAAACGTGTGGCCGATTGACTGCGGCCCTCTCAGGCTTTCCCGAGAGCGAAGTTTATACGCTTACGCGCACCTTCGAAGTTTTACCCCTCACAGTGTAGCGAGGGAACCTTCTACTTCGACTTCTCAAAGAACAAACCGTTTTACCCCTGAGTATTCAGGGTGCCTTGTCTCCAGGATATACGATCGGTAATTCCTCTGCCAGCTAAAGCAGACAGTTTCCTTGCCTCTTTTCTCATGAACGATCAACCACCGCCTGCGTTTCTTTTTATCGCAACCTCTTCAGAGGCTTTGTCCCTAGTAACGAATTCCACCACAAAAAACGCTTCTAAAACACTCGCCTTCAGTTGGCACTGAGTGCTAAGTTGGCTTCCACCTTTTAAGAGCAAACGCCCTTCTTTCGAAAAGCGCGTTCGCGATCCCGTGTGTGCTCAAAAATAAAAGCGCTCTAAAAGGTGACGGGGTACGGACGCGTCTTTCGAGAGAAGAATGTAAAAATACGATGACCGGAAATGGACCCTTCCAAGTGGCAACTGAACTTTTCGGACCAAACGGCGTGCTTCTGCCAATTCCTAAAGCCCAAAAAGGGCCAAAGATTAACGGTTGGCAGAAATTAACGTTCCAAGATACCCAAAAACCCGAATACCGGACGCTGCTCGAACAAGCCGGCAATATTGGCATTCTCTTAGGCCCAGCCAGCAATCATCTCATCGATATCGACCTGGATTCAGACGCCGCAGTCAAACGTTTCTATTCACTCAATCTGCCTCTGGTCAACTCTACGCTCCAAACCGTTGGCTTACGCGGCCGCCATTTTTTCTTCCGGATCAAAGGTCCTTATCCCGAAAAAATCTGCCGACTGGAACACCCAGGCGATGAACATATCGGCGAATGGCGCGGCGGCGGCGGCGCCCAAACCGTTATTGCCGGCACTCATCCAAGCGGCGCCCTATACCGGGTCGTTAACGACATCCCGGTAAAAGAAATCGAGTTCGATCAGATCATCTGGCCCCCAGAATGGGTCAAACCCTTAATCGAAGAACGCGACCAAGATGTCGTTGATCTCTTCGAACGGATGCGTAAGGGCCTTATCTCCAGCATCGAGCTCTCAGAGATGGATGTCCCTCTACGCTCCCAGCTTCTGGGCGGCTGGTGCAAAGCCGGCGATCTAGGCTTCATCTTTGGCGATCGCGGTTGCGGTAAAACCTGGCTGGTCGGTTCAATAGCCTGTTACGCGGCCAAGGGCGTTCCTTTGATCGACTGGATCATAAATCGCGCCTGGAATGTCTTATGGATCGATGGCGAAATGCCACTCGCCGATTTTAAAGACCGCGTCATCGGCCTCCTGGATCCACCCCGCAAAAATCTCTCCATCCTTCATCACGAGCATTTCTTCGATCAAGGCCTCGGCAGCCTCAACCTCGCTAGCAAAATTACTCAAGACGCCCTGCTACTCCTCTGCCTAGAAAATCATACTCAGCTTCTTATCATCGATAATCTCTCCTGCCTGTTCAGCGGCATGCTCGAAAACGACTCCGAAGAATGGGAGAAAGTCTTGCCCTGGCTCCTCGAACTCCGCCGCATGGGCATCACCGTCATCATCGTCCATCACGCATCCCGTTCCGGCACGATGCGCGGCACCTCCAAACGCGAGGACTCCGCCGCATGGGTCATTAAGGTCGAAGCCATCATCGGTAAAGATGATGCTCAAAATGAAGCCCGATTCTCTACCACCTTCACCAAACAACGTTCCGGCGATATCTACGAACCCTCTCGCGAATGGACTTTTAAGACCGATCAGAACGGCTCGGTCGATATCCATTGCGAGGAAAAAAGCTTCGACGACCAAGTCTACGATCTCATCAAGCTCGGCATCGATACCGCAACAGCTATCTCCGTTGAGCTCGGTTGCTCCATCGCCACAGTATCGCGAGCCGCTAAACGAATACTCGATCGAAAACTAATCCGAAAAAAAGGCCGCGCTTATGAATGCGTTCATTTGCCAGGCGATAAATAAAAGTTTCGTTGCACGGCTTTAACCAATTTTGAAGCTTCGTTGTCATGCATTAACCCAATTTCGTTCCACGCTCGTTTCACACTTCTCCAAGGAAATAACACTACTCCATTTCACCAAATACTACTCTCGTTATCATATCCATGTACTTCGTTTCAGCGCTTCGTTTCAACCCCATTTCGCAAAAATGGCTGCCATCCCAACCCTTCCCACGAGGAGAATCATCCCTGAAAAAAGTGACCCTTACAGAGGAGGCTCTTCAGATTGGGACTCCTCCATAAGTAGGGTCTTCTTTCAGGATTCTTTTCCCCTCTTATATCTCTCTCTTTAGAGAGAGGAGTTGTGAAACGAAAAAAAATGAGCCGAAAATCTACTAAACAAATCCACGCTTATCTGGCCAAAATCGAGCCAGCTGTCTCAGGCCAAGGCGGCCATAACCAGACTTTCCGGGTCGCCAGAATCCTCACCAACGATTTCGCTCTCTCCTTCGATCAAGCTTGGCCCTTCCTCCTGTCCTACAACCAACGTTGCCAACCTCCCTGGACCCAACGCGAACTCCAACATAAACTCAGAAGCGCACTAAATGCCTCGCATCGGCAGACCTCCTAAGCTTACCCCAGCTCTCATCGAAAAAATCGCCGAGCTCTTCTGGCTCGCGTTCACCGATGCGCAAGTCGCTCTCTTCACAGGCATTAGCTCTAAAACTATTCAACGGGCCCGCGCTGGAACCTTCTGTCCGGCGATTAGAAAAGCCGAAATTGCTCGTGAGATGCCCTACCGCAAAAGGATCTGGGACGGCACCGGAAACTGGTGCGGCGCAGCCTGGATGCTCGAGCGCAAATATCCCACCCAATTCGCTAAGCCAGAGATCCAGTTGTCCTTTAACAACTCGTACAGCCAGAACAATTTATCGATCCATATCGACAGCAAAGAGGCTAAGGCGATCGAGAAAGAGGCTAACCCGATCCGGGACACCGTGGCCGGGATGTTCCAGAAATACCGGCCGCAATTAAGTGACGGCAACGGAGATACAAAATAACGCAATACTAACAGTTTATCGAAGCTACTAAGGACAAATGGGGCGAGCACGTGCCCGAGAGCGCCGCGGCGGAGGATGAAGAGCTCGGCCGCGCCAGGCAGCGGATCGCCGAACTAGAACGTGAACTGGAACTGCTCAAGAACCGAACATGAATCAGCAACAACCCAACCACACACTTGAGCTCCCTTCACGTGTTTCCCAGCTCCCACTTGATGAGCACGGCCGGCCCGTGCCGTGGTTCGTCGCCTGGGTGGACGGCAAACCCGAGTTCCGCGCCGTCGGGCCAGGGAAGCGCGAGGAAGCTTACCATAAAAGAAAATGTTGGGTATGCGGCCAGCAGCTCGGCCGGTACCTGGTGTTCGTGATCGGGCCGATGTGCGCCCTGAACAAGATCAGTTCGGAGCCGCCTAGTCACAAGGATTGCGCGATCTTCGCGGCCCAGGCGTGCCCGTTCCTGGCTAGCCCAAGGATGCACCGGCGCACCCGGGACCTGCCCGATGGGGTCCAAAAAGCCGACGGGATCCCCCTGGATCGCAACCCCGGCGTCACCTTGCTCTGGGTCACCAAAAACTATTGGCCGGTCTCCGATCAGATGGGCGGCTACCTTTTTCAGCTCGGGCCGCCCGAACAGACCATCTGGTTTAAGGAAGGTCGCCCGGCTAGCCGCTCGGAGATCCTCGAGTCGATCGAGGGCGGCCTGGTCACCGTGCGGGCGATCGCAGAAAGTGAAGGCCCCGCAGCACTGCGCGCCTTGGAGAAATCCTACCAGGAGGCGCTAGCGCTCTTGCCACTATGAGCACTCCTGAAACTCTCGACCACCGCGAACGGCGCCTTATGCAGCTTGGTGAAACTAAAGGCACCCAAATGAATATTCAGGACCAAGCCTACAGTGAAGCGATGGATGAAATTGCGCGGCTTAAAGAGGATCTGTGGACGGCTAAGCAAGATATTGCCGCCTTAGCGATTCGGCGCACGCGCTATGAGTCCCTACTCACCCGCGCGGCTGATGCGCTATCCCCTGAACAGAATCCGGTAGAGCCTCCTGATTACGCTCACCTTATCGCCGAACTGCGCCATGCTGCCAAGTGAGTGAGGTAACACCGATAGTTGATGATGCTGAAATGCTTCGCGCTTACGCCGAGATGATCAGGCTAAAAGATGCTGAGATTGAACAGCTTAAGCGCGATCAGGATACTTTGCTAGCGTCGCTGGTAGCGGCATTTAAGGAAATCGAAGAGCTCAGAGAAAATGAAGCGCATTAAGCCAAAGCGCGAGAGAAAACCAGGTTGAGCAAACGTAGCCTAGGCCAAGGAGAGGGCTCCGGTCAAACGCGATGATCGGAGCCTGAACCGAAAGGTATCATGAAACTTGCTAAAGGATTGCGCGATTCGCCGCTGTTATTCGCACACACAGTTTTGCGGCGCGAGCTCTACCGGTGGCAGGCCGAGATCGGTGAGGCCGTTGACCAGGGCAGCCAATACGATCGGGTCCGCATCGCCGTACGTACCCCAAACGGCTCAGGCAAAAGCTCGATCGTTATTCCGCTAGCTATCTGCCGCTGGCTTGACCGTTACCCAAAAAGCAAAGTTGTCCTGATGAGCGCTGATTCCAGGCAGCTTGATAGCCAGCTCATGCGAGCCTTGTTCGAGTACCGGGATCCGCACCTTAAGCACTGGACATTTCTGCAACGCGAGATCCGCACGCCGCAAGGTGGCCAGTTGGTGGCTTTTACCACCGACGAGAGCCAGCGGGTTGAAGGTCACCACGGCGCTAAGGGTGCGCCGCTCTTAATGATTGTCGACGAAGCCAAGTCGATTGAGGCACCGATCTTCGAGGCGATTGACCGCTGTGGCTACGCCGTCCTGCTCCTAATCAGCAGCCCCGGGCTGCGCGGTGGCACGTTCTTCGACGCGTTCAGCCTAAACCGGCAGAACCATATCTGTTTTGAGATTTCCCTGGAGCAATGCCCGCATATCCCGGCTGAGAAGATTGCCGATATGCTTGAGACTTACGGTGAGAATCATCCGCTGGTCCGCTCGAGTATTTACGGCGAATTCATGGACTTGGCCGAGGGCGAATCCTTTATCGTGCCATTCCAGGCGTTGATGGCGATGATCCATAATCCGCCTGGCGCTAAGATCAGTCGGCACGAGTATGCGGCGTTCTGCGATTTCGCGATGGGCCGTGACGAGAACGTGCTTGCGATCCGGACTGGGAACAAGTTGATGGATCTGGTTGGTTGGCATGACACCAACGCTATCTCGATCGTGGGTCGGTTCATTATGGAGTTCAGGAAAGCTGGGTTGCGACCCGAACAGATCTGGGGTGATGCAGGCGGCCTGGGGCTTCCGATGTGTGATATGCTCCGGGACGCCGGGTGGCCGATCAATCGGTTCAGTTTCGGTGGCAAGCCGACTGACGAGGACCATTATGTCTCCAGAGGAGCCGAGGTTTGGCATTCGTTCAGTCAGCGCATTTCGCGTGGTGAGCTCGTTTTGTTGAACGACCCGACTCTAATTGGGCAATTAACGAGCCGGAAAAGCACCCTGGACGCGCGCGGACGACTGGGGATAGAGAAGAAGGCGGACATGGCGGCTCGGGGCGTCAAATCGCCCGACAGAGCCGATAGCGTCATAGGCGCCTTTTCGCACGGAGTGATGAATTTCAGTGTTTACGTCGGCAAAAAACATGATCCGTGGGAGCGGTTGGAGGACGCCTATGAAGGATTTGATAATGGCAAGCTGCGCGATCCCGGGTTGCAACGGCAGCTGGAAGGGCTTGGCGCGTGGACTGGCGATTGACTCATCTTGACCTCTTTACTGGGATCGGCGGTTTTCACCTAGCAGCCGAGTGGGCCGGGTTCGAGACGGTTGGGTTCGCGGAGGTTAAACCGTACTGCTGCCGGCTGCTAAATGAGCGCTGGCCCACCGTACCGAATTATGGAGACATCCGAACAGCCGATTTTTCCGGGCTTCGAGGACGAGTTGATGTCCTCTCGGCCGGCGTACCTTGCCAGCCTAGTTCCCTTGCCGGGAAGCGACGAGGCACGGCGGATAACCGTTGGCTCTGGCCAGCAGCTCTCGATGTTGTTCGAGACGTCCAGCCCACTTGGGTTATTTTCGAAAATCCTCCTGGAATCCTCAGCCTGGACGAATTCGGAGGAGTTCTGCTACGTCTGGAATCGTTTGGATACCAAGTTCGAATGTTCAGCGTTCCAGCTAACGCCGTTGGCGCTAAGCACCGACGACAACGAGTGTTCATTGTGGCAAACGCCGGTCGCCGACGATGCAATGGACCGGCTCAATGGGAAGATCAACAGCCGGGGAGAACCGAAGTTATCGGCCCAAGTAATGATACCGACACCAACGGCAATGACCAATACGGGCGGTCAGGCGATGTGCAAATGGGGCGGAGCAGGAGCGCGGGCGGCACTAAAGAAGATGTTTACCCCAAAAGAAATCAATGGGTCGTTGAACCCGCAGTGGGTCGAGTGGCTCATGGGATTCCCAATCGATCACACCGCCTTAATGCCCTCGGTAACGCCGTCGTTCCGCAGCAAGCCTACCCGTTCTTCGCGGCGATCGCCCAAACAATAGGTTGCGTAAAGCTTTCATCTTGAGTACAACAAAATGTTGTGAACGGAACCCAGCCCCCGCAGGAACTCACCTGGGATTCAACGCTCCGGGATCTTTTAACCAATTCGTACAATTTCAGCGACGAGCTGATTGATCCCGGAAAGCCGCCACGTTTTATCCGGATGTACGCTGACCGGTGGCAGGTGAATTGGCAGCTCGCCGGGATTGCCGATCCACAGGCACAAACAATTGTCGATATTTATCTCTCGGCGCGCCCGATATCGCCCTCAACCATTACCCATAAAGTATGAGCAACGGACAACAAGCAGTTGAACCTTTGGCCGCACCGACGCCCGGTACGGTGATCGCTTCCACGGTAACGATCGATGCCCTTTTTACGAGCGTGTTTGGGGTGCGCAGCGCGGATTTGGCGGCCACGCCGGTCTACAGCTGGGCTAAAGAGAACATGATTATCGCCCAATGGCCGGCGGTGACTACCGGTCAACCGGCAATATTCTGCCGGTTCGAGGCGCGTCAGGTTGCGCCTAGCACGATTGTTCAATGATTTATGCCTCAGTCGATTACTATCCGGGTGCATCGCACGATCACACTGGCCTTAAATGATCTGTGTACGTGCTCATACTCGGGGATCGACGGCGGAGAAATCTATATGAAGAATCTCGGCCCTGGAAAAGCGTGGGTCAGTTTTGACGTAACTAAACCGGCGACGGTCGCAGACGTGAATAATGTGTGTCTGGCGGTCAATGATTCGATCACGTTTAAAAAGATTCCAAGGAATGCCGTTTTCACGCTTAATGCTGATACGGCTTCGACGGTTTTAACCCTGACCCAACTGTGATGGGAAGAACGCGGCCAGAGAAGCAGAAAAGTGAACGCAATCAGGCGATTTATGAAGATCGTCAAAAGGGTTTAACTTTTATTGCTATTGGCAATAAAAACGGTATTACGCCAGCTCGAGCACGCCAGATTTATGAGAAGATAGAATTCTGGAGGACCTTGAATTCTGGAGGAACCTTAAATGCCAATCTCAACCACTGTAGCGCGCAATAATTTTAATACTGGCTGGTACGGCACGATTAACTTACGGGTCGCGAGCACGGCCGGGATACTGACGAGTACGCCGTTGACTGTAGGCGGCGACCTAGTGCTTCAGCCGGTTCATGAGCTGCCGAGCTCCGCCTGGAAATGCGAGGTGATCGCAACCCCGCGCGGCAGTGATCGCTTGATTATCCGCACTGGCGACACGGTGACTGGCTGACATTTTTTTAAACGATGCGAGACGCCGCGGATCCATTGAACACTGAAGACATCTCGATTGAAGCCTTGTTACAGTGCGCCCGGCGTGAGCTTTCTTATCGGCACCGGGTATATCCTCGGTTGGTTAGCGAGGATAAAATGAGCCCGCAAAAGATGGCTTACGAGATCGCTTGTATCGAACGGATTGTTGATATTCTGGACGAAATGAATGGGCGTTTACTGTAATGCCGGAAGATAACTCTGAACTTTACGGCGAGATCCAGGATGATCTAGAGGACCGGTCCAAATGGGAAGCGCGCCAGATTCTCTGGGCGCGCATGCGTGGCCAAGGGGTTGGTCGGGCCAATCGGCCCTGGCCGGGAGCGGCCAATGTTCATGTCCCGATTGCGGATACGATCGTGGGCAAGCTTAAGCCTTACTACGTGGTCTGGATCTTTGGGCCTGAACTCCTGGCGGCGTTCTACAGCCTCCAGGATCAGGGCGATAGTTATATCGATGCGGTGGCGCAATGGTTTGATTACAAGGTCAGGGAAGTATCCAACTTTAGCGAGCAGGCGATCTGCGGGATTGACAGTTGTCTCCAGAACGGCTTGGGGGTGATTAAGACCTACTGGGACGCGGTGGCCCAGAAACTGGCCTTTGCGTCGATTCATCCTTATTTCATCATCATGCCGCCCTGGGCGACCTTTGATTTTCAAAAAGCGGATCGGGTCGTGCACGTGATGCAATATTCACGCGAGGAATATCTGCGCGATGCCGAGAGCAAAGGATTTAACACCGACGAGACTTACGTTGACTCGATTACGGGTGAGGGTAAACCGGACAAGAAATACGAGCGGTCCCGGTACACGGCTGAGGGACTTTCGTATTCGCGGCTGAAAGATTTGATCGTGTTATGGGAGGTTTACATCCGGGAGACCGATGGCCAGATTAAGGTCAAGACGTTTAGCCCGTTGCAGCCCGATGAGCCGGCCAGGGGCGATTTCGGGTTACCCTACGAGCATAAAGAGGTGCCATTGACGCTGATTCCGTACGAGTTGACCGATGGCGGGTTCTACTCGAGCCGCGGGGTGTGTGAGCTGGTGCAAATGTATGAGGCTAGTGCGTGCAAGACCTGGAACGAGAAACTGGATTTCATGTCGATTGCTAACCGGCCCGTGCTCAGTTCCCAGGGCGGATCGATTAATGCGCAAAATATTCGGTGGGAGCCGGGAGCGGTTTATGATTCGGCGCTCCAGCTTGTGCAGCAGCCCGGCCCGCCGGTATCTTTCGATGAAGAAATCCAAAGCAACCGCTCGATGGCCGAGCAGCGAGTGGGGATTCCTGACTTCGGTGTGGGCGGCTCCGATCAGCCGCAGGGCAATAAGACGGCGACTGAGACAAATGTCATCACTAACGTCATGCAGCAGAGTAACGATCTGCGGGCACGGATTTTAAAGGGCGCGATGACGCGGATTTTCGAGCAAGCCTGGGGTCTGCTCAAGCAGTACGACAACGCGAGCCTGGATTATTTCTGGCGCAACCAGCGTTTGAGCTTGGATGATGCGGCTTTTGATAACAAGTACGTGCTGCGTCCGAATGGTTCAGTTGACGGGTATTCGCGTGAGCGCGAGATCCAGAAGCTGATGCAGCTAAGGCAACTGAGCCAGGGCTCACCCTGGATCGTCACTCCGGAGGTCGATAAGAAGATTATTGAGCTCATGGACGCGCAATGGATCAAGGAACTTTACCAGGAACCGCAGGACATTGCGGCGGATCAGCAGGAACAACAGGCGATTGAAAATTCGCTGATGTTCGATGGATTTCTGCCTCAGGTTAAGCCGCCGGACGATCATTTGGTTCATCTGCAGATTGAGGACGGCTTTATCGGCTGGAGTCAACAGAATCAGCGTCCGATCCCGCCGCCATTGATGCAGACCTTCATGCAACACATGCAGATGCATATCCAGGCGGCTAAGAGCGATCCGCAATACTGGAAAGGGCACGCGGCTCAGATTCAGCCGTTTATCGCTAAGGTGCAGCAGACCATGAAAGCGATGCAACAACAGCTGGCTGCTCAACAGCAGGCGGCTGGGGCGATGGCAAATTTACGTGGCGGGCCACCTCCTGGGATGCCTCCTGGGCCGCCGGGAATGCCGCCGGGAATGCCAAGCGGCGGTGCCGTGCCCGCAGCAGCCGGTCCGCCAATGCCGCCCCAGCCTGGGATGCCAGCTGGCGCCGGGCCGTTAATGCCAACTGGGAACGGCAACCTGCCGATGGGTTGAAAAAGCATGAACTCGATTCTTAAGCAGATATTCATACAGCATATGCAAATGCAAATGCATATCGATCCGCAGCACTGGAAGGAGTACGCGCAACAGATTGCGCCGTTCATCCAAAAAATGCAGCAGACGATGAAAGCGATACAGGCTCAGCAAGCTGCTCAGCAGCAGGCGGCTGGGGCGCCAGCTGGCGGCCCGCCGATGCCGACCGGGAACGGCAGCCTGCCAATGGGATGAAGGTATGAACCTAATTAACACTCATTGGGCAGCTTTTCGCAGGGGGGAACCGGCCGAAATTATTGGTCTGGAAATGGTAGAGCCAGAAGGATTAGAACCCCGTTTCTGCTATCGGGTGCTCTATCCTGACCAAGTCGAAGACCTAGTCGCCATGGAAGACTTTGAAAATTTTGAAATCTGTGAAAATAGCTCATGAATCCAATCCTGAAATGGTATCTGCGAGTGATTTTGAGCCGGCCGATTATCCGCGCGGTGCAATGGACACCGGCTGAGCGCGATGCATTTGATCTTTTCTGTCGCTCAAGTTGTGGTATAAAGCTTTTTGAATTCTTGCGGCAAATCGTTGCCTCCAAAACATTTAATGTCGTTTACCGAAATTCGGTGAGCGCGAACGCGGAAGCCCGAGGAGCCCAGGACATGTTAGCATTGCTTCATCGGCTACGAGTTTTCCCCTTGGAGGAGAGCGGGTTTGAAGCCCTGGAAGACAATGAGCAACCCGCGGCTAGTCAGGCGCCTTCCAGGCGATCCGATGACTGGAGATGGCTCGGTGGCCGTGGCGCGATCGGATAAAACCCGCTAGAGATATGCCAGAAGAGCTGGAGCAATCAGCCGAAACCTCAACTCAAGAGCCGAGTCAATCATTTGGTGAGAGTCAGGGGGAACAAGCTGAAAGCGACCGTCCTTCTGTAGGCACCGATACCCGTCCGGCGAAAGAGCCCACCAACGGCCAAAAGCCCAAGGAAGCCCTGAGTCGGTACGAACGGACCAAACGGCAACGGGCCGAAATAGCCAGACGCGAAGCGGTTTTAGCGCAACGGGAAAGCCAGTTTGCTCAAAAAGAGCGAGCGGCAGCTGAAGCGGCAAAACCCAAACGCGATTACACCCTAAACGATCTCAAAAAATACCGCACCCAATGGGAGCAAGAAGGCAACTTCGAGCTCGTCGAGAAAGCGGATAGGGAGATCGCGGCGATGGAAGCCGAGGCGCAAGCCGAAAGGCAGAGCCGGACGCTGGAATTGCCGCCGATGGGAACCCCGGAGCATCAGGCTCAGTGGGAAAGTGCCGAGCGCGAGCTTGCGCAGACTGACCCTGAGTTTATGCGCGATGGGACCAGGTTAGACGCCAAGTTGCGCGAGATTATGGGAAGCCAAGATGGAAACATCTATCGGCAACATCCCAGGGGTATCGTGGCCGCATATCACCGGGCGAAAATGGAATTACTAGAAGGAGATTACAAGTCGCTCCAGACAGAGAATTCCAAACTTAAAACTGAACTGCAGCGCTACACCTCTTTGACTTCAATCGGCGGCGGTGCGCCGGCCAGGATCGGGAGCGGGAACAGGGTGGAATCGATCAATGATTTCTCCAAGCTTTCGGTCGCTGACATGCGTAAACACTTACGACGAGGCGCTCAGCGCGATGGAGTGCCGTGGTTCTAATGCTCATTAATCTTCAACTTCTATGCCTCCTCCTGTTTATGGAGCGGTTACAACGACCGATAAAGCGTCCGAGTACCGCATTTATTTCGCTAAGCAATTACTGACTCACCAGATCAATCAGTTACAGCTTTACGATCCGGCCTATAAAGCCGCTATCCCACAAGGCCAAGGCTCTAAAACTATCCGGTTTTTCCGGCCGCCGGTCGCCTCCGTTGCCAATGTCATCACGTTAACCGAAGGCACGCCGCCTTCTAATGCGCCGTACAAGCTCGTTTTCGAGTTTATCACGCGCACGTTGCAGCAGTACGGCGGGTACGCGCAGGTCTCCGATATTGTCGATGAGACTGAGTTTTTGGATACGGGCGACAGCCTGATGACCAAGTTCGGTGAGGAAGCCGCGCTTTGGTGCGACACGCTTATTCGGGAAGCCTGTATCAACGGTACGACTGAGGAACCGACCAAGTTTACCAAGCGCTACGCTGGCACGGCCACCGATTTCACTACGCTTAACGCGCTCACTGCGCAGCAAGGCCGATTCAGTACGGATGACCTGATCGATGTGTGTACCGAAATGCGGCTCAATAAAGCCAAAGAGTTCGATGACGGTTATTTCTGTGCCGTGGTTTCACCGGAGCAAGAACGCGATCTGGTTGAGGAACAGGGCAGCGCGTGGACGTACGCGAGCGCGTTCCAGAAACCCGAACAGATTTGGAAAGGCGAGCTTGGCAAGCTGTTCGGGATCAAGGTGCTGCGGACAACCAACTCGAGCTACCAGAACGTGGAAGGCACCAACGTCGCCGGAGGGGCGGTAATTGGCGCGCTAGTGTTCGGCAAGGACGCGTTCGCGGTGCCTGACCTGGAAGGCGAAAACCCGCCCGCCCCCAAGGTGAACACAATCACCGAAGCTGATTCAGCTAATCCCTTCAATCAATTCGTAACCTACGCATGGAAAACTTTCTATAACAGTGTTTGCTTAAGTTCCTGGAACGGGGTAGTCCTACAGACGAAAACGGCTTACACTCCGACCTAAGTCGTTGATTATCAGCTACTTACGACGATTTAGCATCTGTTCGGAATGACTAAGACTAAAACAAAGATTACGTAAAGGATAATCCATGGCTACAATAGCAATAGGTGTGAGCCGCAAACCCGGGGGCACGTTTACCTCGGATGTGCCTTTGGCGGCGCTTTCTGAAGGCGGGGTACCGCCGGAGGAGGGCGACAGCGTAAGCTTCAGCTGCGAAGGAAAGGTGCAGTCTGTTACCGGCAACACGGCAACGGTGTCGATTGACTCGATTAACGGCGAACCGGTGGCTGAGGAGGGTTCCGAATCACCGGAGGAAGAAGGGGCTGAGCCCGAGACGGGGAGTGAGCAAGGGACGCCTCCGACGCCGGTTGCGGCGAATGGAGGTGGCCTTGGGGGTGGCCTAGCTGGCCCGCCTGGGCTTACTCCGCAGCGGCGCAAAAACATGGCGGGGATCGCGGCGATGGGGGCGAAGCTGCGGGCCGGAGCCAGGGGGCGTCCGATGCCCTTTTAGTGTTCGCATGAATATCATCGTGCCAAAAAAAGGGACCGAGCCTGAGCGCCGAAAACGCGAGGCTTACGGCCAGATCCTTAAGCATTATTACGGCCGAGAGATCCGGGACGGTTCCCGGTTCAAATCGAAAGCGGGAACCAAAGCGCAGATAAAAAGGATTTACGGATGAGATTCGTTGAAATGGCGCCGGTTAATTCCTCCGTGCACGAGATGGAGAAGCTCTATGGCACGTTTGATATCGCGTTGGACGGGCGGCCGACCGTGCTCTGGGAGGCGCGCAACCTTAAGAAATGGCGCAGTCCCGAGATGTTTCAGCTGACGTTCTTTCCTGAGGCATACATTGCCAAGGTCTGGGTTAACCGGCGGTTATTCGGGCCGCTGGCGCAGACATACGAGGAGATTACGGCCCGTTGGACGACCGAGGCGCGGAAGGCTAATGGATTAAACCAGTTCTGCAAATGTTATTCGTTTGGCGACGGGGATCAGCCCAGCCTCTTTTGGTACGGGGCAGCCTGGCGGCTGAGTCAGCAGGTGGGTGGCGCGATACTGGACGATGTTGTGAAAGTGTTTACTCGTCATGGGTTCACGTGGTGCGGCGCGACCGATAAACGGCGGCTCCGTGATTTTGAGCTCTGGTGATCCATGAATTAAAGGGCATGGATGCTCCTGCCAAGAATGGGCCGGTTGGGATACTGACGGTGCTCTCGACCTTGGCTTCCAGCGGCAATACTTGGGTACAGTTAGCTACCGTTGGGCTGATTGCATTTAGTGGATTTGGCAACTGGGTTGCAACATGGAATTCGGCGGATCGCAACAAGACCGAGATCGAGGTTTCAAGACGGGTAAGCTGGGAAGGCGAGCAGCGGATTAAAGCCGAAGTGGTTCGTCAGGTGCAAGAGATGCACGACTGGGTTGCTCAGGCCCGAGCGGCTTTTGCCCAAGGTAACATGGATAGTGCGGAGAATCGCCGGATGCTGGTCAAGTTGAGCCAGAACGTGGACGACATCGAACGCAAACTTTCTAAGGAGCCATGAGTGACGAAGAAACCGCGTCGATTTTGCGGGCGATGAAGGAGCAGCTTAACCGGGTTGAGATGCGCCAGATGGAGATCATCGAGCGCTTGAGATTGATCGCTTCCAAACCGGTGTCTAGCACGTTCGATATTGCCTTTGTGCAACACGAACCGGGAAATCAATGCTCAATCAATGAATTGGAAGGAAACGACGTTCGTTGAGCTGCCCTGCTGGGAAAGCGGTTCGTTCCGGATTATGCGCAACCCGCGTGATGGGTCCTATCAATTGTTCCGGGACAAAGGGATCGCTACCGATGTCTGGAGCGGGTTTGCGACCTTAGAGCAGGCCAAAGAGAAGGCGAAACAATGTCTGAGCTGACCAAGTTTAAAAGCGTTGGCAGTGTGATGTTGTATAAGGACGATAAGAACGCGGTCTTATGGAAAGCGGGCTTGACGGTCAATGCGGACGGTTCGCCGCATGCCTACGGACCGGATAACAGCGGGCTGGATTATACGGCTAATGCCGGCAGCGCCGGTAACTGGTGGGGAATTTATGCGCCGCCGGACGGGCAGGGTGTTCCAGTGGTGCAAGCTGCGTATCACCCGGCTCCGGGCCATTACATATCGACGACGGCACTGGTGGACCCAACGTATCCGGAAAATCATCCGGACCGATACGTCGACAGTGAGCGGTACGGGTTTTATGTGATCCCGGGTGGTGAAAGTTTTTGCAAATTGGGCGACGTGGGGTTGGCACTCAATACCAAGACGGGCGACAATTTTTATTTCGCCATGGGCGACATCGGGCCGAGCGGTCAGATCGGCGAAGGCTCGATGTTATTGGCCAAATGCCTTGGGCTTTCCCATAACCCGAAAACCGGGGGCACGGCTGAGCGGATCATTGCTTGCGTGGTTATCCCCAACAGCGATCCGGGTTACCGCGATTGGGAACACAAATGCAAGCTGGCCATTAGCTTGATTGACGCCTGGGGCGGGCTGAACCATTTGAAACATCTTGCGAAACAGCTTTGACCCATGAGCTCGGCCTATACGAAGATCGCCTTTACCGATGCCCGGGAAGGCGGGATCACGGCTATAAAGCTCAATCGGCTGCGGGACGATCTTTCGACGGCGATCGGCAGCGGTGGCGGCACACCGGGCCCACCCGGTCCGGCTGGTCCGACAGGGCCAACTGGACCTACCGGTCCGCAGGGGCCAGCGGGGGCCGCTTCGACAGTTCCTGGGCCAACGGGGCCGACTGGAGCGACTGGTTCGCAAGGCCCGCAGGGAACAACTGGGGCAACCGGCGCAACCGGCCCGACTGGGCCAGCTGGTGCGGCTTCCACTGTACCAGGGCCAACCGGACCCCAAGGTCCAATCGGAAATACCGGCGCTACTGGGCCGCAAGGAATTCAAGGACCGGCCGGAGCTACGGGTTCACAGGGGCCGCAGGGTGTTCCTGGCACGAGCGCCAATCCCGGCACGTGGACCAATCTAAGCCTTGGCACTGGTTGGACGGCGCCGGCTCAAGCCCAGTACCGGGTTGAGGTTAACGGCGCGGTGTCGACGGTCCATTTCCGCGGCATGATCCAGGCGGCCTACAGCGCGCTTGGGACCACGGCGTTTACCGCCCCGGCTGGGGCGCAGCCTTCCATGACGCGTTCTTGCGTACTGGGCGGGGCGCAAGCGACTGGGACGCCAAGCGATGTAGCTAGTTACATAGCGAGCGTGGCGGCGACCGGCGTATGCACGATTTATTTCCTGGGAGCTAGTTCGTTTGTATGGGCTGACCCAACCCAAACGCAGCAAGTGTATTTGGATTCGCTGGTTTACTCGTTATAGCTTTATGCCTGATATCGTAACCTCAAAAACCTTCGTATACGCCGAGAAGGAAATCACTGCCTCAAAACTCAACCAGATTATCTCAGGGGCGGTGATCCAGCCATCCTTTGTTAGCAGCAAACCAGCCAGCCCGACCCTTGATCCGACTGATCAAATGCTGGAACTGAAAGGAGCCGGCACTTATGCGACGATTACCGGACAACAACTGATTGACAGCGTGTCGGCCAGTGTGACCCAGAACATCACGCCGACCATCTGGAGCGTGCGACTACGCAGCTTCAACGCGATTAGTAATCCGACATTTGAATGTGACCAGAGAAATGTCGGCAACAGCGTTGTGATTGGCGGCTCGAGTTTTTTTATCGACCGTTGGCGCGGCGGGGGAGTTGGGACCTGGGGCGGGAGCGCTCAGCAACAGGGCGCAGTCGGATCGGAGCTTGTGGTTCCCGGCACTAATTTCCAGATTAGTCGTAGCTTTTTGCGAATAACACTTGCTACAGCGCAAGCGTCGCTTGGGGCGAATGATTACATGGCGGTCTGGTCATTGCTGGAAGGCCCAAGATTTCGGGAGCTGCAATTTGACGTGCATTCGATCTCGCTACTTGTACGCTCCAGTGTTTCCGGACTGAAATTCGGGGTCGGGCTTCGCGACTCTGGATCGACGAGATCATTAACTAAACTTTGCACGATTCCTTCGGCCAATACCTGGACGTTGATCACGTTGCCCAATATTCCGATCTGGGCAGCCGGTGGCTCATGGACGGCAGCGCCGGGTTCATTAGGTTACCAATTAACTGTGTCGCTAGCTGGCGGGTCAACTGTTACAGCCCCGGCCAATGACACGTGGCAGAACGGCAACTTTAACTCGGCACTTGGTCAGGACAATTTCGCTTCCAAACCGGTTTCCAGCACGTTTGATATTGCCTTTGTGCAACACGAACCGGGAAATCAATGCTCGACACTGATCGATTGCCCGTTTGAGGATAATCTGTTGGCCTGTCAGCGGTATTATTCTAAGTCGAGCGACTACGGGACGTTACCGGCCAGTGGCCCAACCAAGTTGATTGGCAACGTAATCTACAGCGCAGCTATTGCCCGGTGCGGTGTTTATTTCCCAAAACGAATGGCTAAGTCTCCAACGATGCGGTTTTGGGGAAATGCGGGTGCTGCCAACACTGTGTATGTAGAGACAATGGGCGCTAACCAGACGGTAACAGGATCAAATGTTGACTCAACTGGCATTACTTCAGTCAGTTGGACCACCGCGGCAGGTGCATCTGGGCCTCCATCGGTTATAGGGATGTGGGACGCCGACACCGGCTGGTAGAAATCTTATGGCAATAGATCAATACGAACTCAGTTACTCTTATAGATACAGTCAGCCTTGGCTGCAACAACGAACGGAGACCTCAGTGGTCAAAAGCGCGGGCTATATCAAGATCGAGGATGCAGGCGCGCCAGATCATGCCAACCGATTAAGGTGGGCCAACTGGACATGGAAAAATTCAAGCGTGGCGGTGGTGAGTTTTATGTGGAATGTGGCGACCGATCCTAACGTATTGAGTAAAGGCGAGAATATCACCGACGTGGAGATTGACGGGATCACGAGCGCCGCATTGCCTGATGTGATTGCCGACTTTGTGGCTCACCCACCACCTGGAGCATGACTTTAAAAGACATAGCCGAGTTTGCTTGCGAGACCACTGGCGATATTTCCAGTGATGCGCTCGATTACGCCAAGAAAGCCGTCCGGCTCAAGTATGCAACCTTGTACGATGCGCACAACTGGCGCGAGGCGATGCGGACCCTAGATGGCCGGGTGCTCGATCCGACGCTTGCCGGTGTTTTCTTTTTACCTTACGACGCCGAGGAGGTGATCTTTTGCAGTCTATCCTATGATGGAACGAACTATGTCCGGTTGACCTATCGGGAACGGGACTGGATCGAGCGGTTTTATTTTCCAGCGTTCACATTACCGGGCAATACGCCCTGGTTTTACCGGGCTGAAAACTTGGCTTGGCCCTATTTCAGCCCTGGCCGGTTCACGTTCACCTCGAGCGAACAGAGTCCATTTAACGTGTATATCGCCGGCCGGGATGCCAACGATTTCCCGATCAGTGAATCTTTTATCCTCCAGGGAACGACTAACCCGGATCAATCGGTTAACCCGGCGAGCATTTCCACGGTCAACTCGTACAAACTGGTGACCGCGCTTTCCAAGGATGTCACCGAGACTCCTTTGTCGATTAGTGCCGAACATCCAACCTCCGCGGTTGCGATGCAGATGCCGCCGGCGCTAACCGAGCTGGTGTTTACCCAGATTGTCCTTTATCCGCCACCAACCTTTTCGGCTGGATCGTCGATCTATGTGCGGATCCAGGTCAAGCTTAAGCCCGATAGCCTCAACGACGATATGAGCGTTCCGCGGATCAGTCATATCTGGGATGCGCTGATTAGTTTCACGACCTCGGCTCTTTACCGGCGGCTGCAGCAGGTGCAGAAGGCGCAAGCCAGTGAGCAGGAAGCAATGGGGCATATCGCGGCAGCGGTAAACGTGGAGAAGCACCAGAGCGAGTTCAGGCAACAGTGCGTTCCTGTGATATATGATTCTGGTAGTTATCTTGATGAAGGAAGATACGCAACATCAAGTAACCCATTCGGGGGGCCGTGAGAAATGCCGCTCTACAACTCCCAGCTCGATGACGAGGTCCAATTCGATGCAAGTGTACCGATTCAGGGGGTCAACAACAGTCTGCCACCCAGTGCCATTGACCGGACGGCTAGCGAAGATGCCGAGAACCGCCTGACGCAACGGGACGGGCTCAATCGGCCGCGGCCCGGTATCATCCGGTTAAAAAAGAGCAGCCCGACCGGCAGCCTGGATTCGATTCATCATCTTGGGACCGGGGTCTTTTTGGCTAATGACGCTGCCTCTTGGTACAAGTACGATAACCGCTCAAATGTGCTCTCCAGCCTGACCGGCGGTCCGGCTTACACATCTGGGATGCAGGTGTACTCAGCGCTGGCCAATGACGTTTTGTATTTCAGTAGTGGCACGACCTTGAACAAGTATTCGGTTGCCGCCGGCTTTGGCAGCGTGGTGTTGCCAGCCAACGGGCCAACGGCCAAGTATCCGATCTGGGCGGTTGAACGCTTAATCTACACGTACAAGAACACGCTGATTGTCAGCGATGCGCTTAATCCGGAAGTGTTCGATGTTGCGACGGGTTCAGTAACTATTGACCCGATCGCGAGTGATGAGATCACTGGGCAATGCCTTTGGCAGACTCAGCGTCTTGTAGCGTTTAGAAACGGGGCGACCTATGTGATCGAGACCGGACCCGGTTTGAATGTGCCGGATTGGGCGATTAATCGAGTCAGCGGCACGATTGGCTGCCGGTGTCATGGCTCAATCGTGCAGACCGAGACCGATGTAATCTTTTTGTCGGAGACTGGCCGCGGGGTTTACCGGTGCAGCCAGGCACCGGCCAGCGATCAGCAGGGGGTCTGGCGGCCGGCCAGCGCGGACGTGCAAGGTTATATCGATCGGATTAACTGGAGCGCCTGCGATAACGCGCGGGCGACATTCTGGAACGATCTTTATATGCTCTCCGTGCCGCTGGACAATTTTACGTACAATAATTTTTGCCTGATTTACTCAGTCTCTCTCGACAAATGGCAGGGTACCTGGTGTTTCGATATCGGGGAAGCAGATGTGGCGGTACGCGATTTTGCCCGTGACCGGACCGATCTCAATTATACGGTGCTCTTGGTAGCGACTAAGGACGGGATTATTTCGCGGTTTACTTATCCGCTCGAGCGCCGGTATTACGACCAGAATATCGACAACTCCCAACAGGTTTATAAATCCTTTCTGCGCAGCCGATCATTCACGTTTGGCTCTGAAATTAACCAGATCCGGCCGCACTCGGCCCGGTTCCAGTTTCTGGAAAGCAATGACCCGGTTGACATCACGGTGATTGCGGATCGGATGATTGAGTTGGTCAAGCGCAATACGCCAACCAATAATTACCTGCTTTCCTTACCGATTCCGCGGTTCCCGTTTGATCTGGATAGCGACGGTTACAAGAACGTAGCGATCGGGCTGCTCAGTGTCGGGATCTGTAATGAGCTGCAATTTCTTTTGGAGGGGACTGGCAATTGGACCTTATTCCAGATTCAGGTAGCAGCCTTTACATCGATGCCATCGGTGGCGACGTGAAGCACGCAAAAGAGTACATCAAGGTAATGCGAACGCTTGAGCCGTTATTTCGCAAGGCGAAGTGTCACGAGAAGTGGAGGTTCGATCAGATTTGTGATTGGACTGCGTATTTTTGGAATCGGGGCACGATCGGTTACGTAATCGACGACTGGGGTAAGGCGCAGGGTGTATGCATCATAAAATTCTTTCGGCGGCTTGAGCAATTCATGGATCCCTTCGTTCATGAGCCCGATGGGCCCTTTTGTATGATCGAACTTTTGATTGCCGATGGGCCGCAGATGCACGGCTGGCTGCTCGAGGATTTAACCCGGCGCTGGGGCTGGCCGGAAATTATGCTCTGGGATCGCGGAGACCGAACCGAGTGGAGCACGCCTAGAATGTATACGAGGAACCAATTTATGAAATTATCTCGGAGATTTACTAAAGGAGTGACATTAAATGCATAAGCCAGAGGGTTTGAAACAACCCACCATATTAGTGGGGCTTGATCAAGTAAGGGTGTTTGCGTGTGATATCCCGCAAACACTCTGCTGTAAAGGAGGGTACTAAGGTGGGCGGCGGAGGTGGTGGACAACAGCCTGAAGTGATCCACCCGGGGGAAGCGGCGCAGGCGGCGGTTGGTACGGCCGGGGCCGGCGAGATGATGAGTATCGCCAACCAGCCTATTGAGCAATATGCGAATCTGGCAACAACCGGCGCCCTTGGGCCGGCTGAGATGCAGGCGCAACAGGCGCTGGCGGCGCGAGGTGCGCTTCAAGGTGCGCAGGCTCAACAGGATATTCAGTCTCGCGTTGATCCGATGGCGTATGCCCAGCGCCAGATGCGGCTCAAAGCTGCTACGGACCGCTTAGGCCAGCTTTACGGGCAAGATCCGACGGCGTTCAGTTTCCGGGCGCCTGGGGCTTATACCGTGCCGGGAACCACTGGTCTGCCTGCCTTGGGAGATTTACGGAGCCAAGGCTCAACGATTGCATCCCAGTTATCGACCGGAGCAGTAGACCGGTCCGGGACTAATCCGCGTTTGACCGGACCAGCTAACCCGCAATTACCGACGCTGACCCAACCTCAGACCTACTTTTGAAATGGCTGATCCGCCGACAGCGCAAGCGACCGATTGGATGCAGTATCCGGTTCAGACGCCTGCCGGCAATTATGTCAATGGCCGGTATAGTCCCTCTACCGGTGAGGTCCAGACGCAGTCGCGAGGCGATTGGCAGACAATTTCGCAAATTCCACCTGGGACATCTCAGGGCCCTGGGCAATTGAGCGCTCCGCCTCAAATCGCCTTAAATCAGCAGGGCTTAAATGCGCAATATCTTAATTCCAGGATATATGCTCAGTCCGGGATGGGCTGGGCGTTACCCAGCCAGCAGCAGCTTTGGACGATGCAACAGCTTGCGGCTCAGAGCCAAGCGCAGAAGGCCTTCGACTCGAGCTCAGGCCGAGGGTCTGCTGCAGGCCAGACGCCAGCCGGAACGGCTCAGACTAAGGCTGCGACCAGTTATTACGGCACTGGGCAATCTAGCGGCACTCAAGCAGGTACTTCTGGCGGTACTTCCGGCGCTCAAACAGGAGGAAATATGGCGACAACAGCAACTCAGATACCGGCCGGTGTCAGTCTGCCCGAATGGCAGCAATGGTATGGCCAAAATGTTGGCAAAACCATGACGGTTAATGGCCAGCAGGTAACTATCGGTCAGGATATTGGAGCAGACGATCTGCTGACGGCCTTTCGTAATAACACGATTGGCTGGGGCCAGGCTGGGGCGCAACAACCATCCGGGCAAATCGGCGGACAAGGACAAGCGCAGCCCGAGAGTGTCGCGCTGCAGCAGATGCAGCAGATTGATCCTACGGGTGAAGCGTTGCGCCAGGGTCTTGGGCAAAGTTATCTCTCGCAACTAGCCCAGACATCGAACCCGACTGCAGCCGATTTTCAGTCGTACCTGGACATGTACAAACAGGTTGACCCGCAAGGCTACGCTCAACGGGTTTCGTTGGCTGGCGGCGTGGATCAGTTCGTTAAGCAAATGCAAGATCAGGCTGCGCTCGGGAGCCAGCTCGATCCCGGCACGGTGCGCGAGGTTGAGCAGGGTACCAGAGCGGGCCAGATCGCGCGCGGTAACGTGTACGGCACGCCGCAACTGGTGGCTGAGACCATGGCCCGAGGGTCTGCTGGCGAACAACGCCTGCTCCAACGGCAGCAACAATTGCAGGGCGCTTTAGGTCTGCAGCAAGGTTATTTGGGCGCTGGGCTCGGGCTTGGCGACGTGGCAATGAGTCTTTATAATCAACGCCAAAACCAACTTCGGGCCAGCCAAGGTGCAGCCCTCGGTTATCTCGGGAGCGGCCAAACGCCGTATCAAGCCGGGGCGAGCTACCTTAACATGGCTGAGCAACGGGCAGCGGCCGCGGGGCAAGGCGGTCCGCAGTATAATCCCTCGAGCCTGGGCCAGCAGTACACCGGAGCCGGCGCGCCATCATTCCCGCAGTACGGGCTGGATATGAGTCAGCTAGCCGGGAATTGGTACAATAACATCAACCAAGCAAACCTGCAGGCGTACGGGCTGGGACAAGCCTATGGCGGCGGACAAGGCGCCAGTGGGGGGCAACGAGCGATGGGCGCCGGAATAGGCGCTTTAGGAGGTGCGGCAAGTGGGGCACTCGCTGGCTCGGCGGTACCCGGAATAGGTACTTTGGTCGGAGCCGGGATAGGCGCAATAGGAGGTGCTGCATCAGGGTACTTCAAATGAGCAATGGGTGGAGCAGTGGGAGGGGCAGAGAAAAATACATAAAGGAGATGCTATTTATGCCATTGGCAAAAGGAACATCGCGATCGGTAATCTCATCTAACATAAAAGAGATGATAAAGGCTGGACATAAACAATCCCAGGCGGTGGCAGCGGCCCTTGATACGGCGCGCCGGAGCGGGGCGAAGATACCCCGAAAGAAAAAAGGAGGTTCGTACTACTAGTTATGCCAGCCAAAATTCAGGCTACGCGCCCTTGGTATCCACGGCTTCGGTTGCCGTATCAGCGTCAACCTGCGCAAGCAAGAGGGGGTGGCGGCGGTCGTGGTAAAGGCGCGGTAGGGGGCGGGATTGATACCTCATCTACTGGCAACGTTGGCGGCGATCTGGCTAAGGCGATCGTGAACACTATCCAGCAGAATCGGCAGAACGCGGCTGCTAATGCGATCTTGAACACGCAGACGCCGCCACGGGCTGGGCTGGTTGCGCCGGGGGTAAGTCCGGCTACGGGTGCGCCAAACGTGATTGCGCCAGGGACACCGACTTTTGGCTCAGCCCCACAGACTGGCGGAGCGGGCGAGCTCGCGATGCGCACTGAGCAGAACCAACAGGATTTAGCCGACCAGTTGCAGCGGGCCAAGATTGCCTCAGAGTGGGCTCTGGCCAAACAGCGTACAGCAGGCGGCGGTCGAGGGGGCGGCGGTGGCGGAGGCGGCGGTGGGGGTAACGCGAGCCGGTGGCAGCAATACCTGGGTGGCGGTGGTCAGGCGGCTGGAAAAGCAGCGGGGAAAGCCGGGAAAGCGGCAGCGTATGAGCCTGGGTCGATCGATCCGGAGACCGATCCGGATGCGGACAAGTTTCAGCATGTCCAAGCTGACTTTGACGCGAAATACGGCAAAGGAGCGTATGCCAGGATTGCGCCGAATTTGGCGAATGCAACTAGCGACAAAGACGGCAATTACACGATTAATTCTCCTACTCTGGATGCTGCCGGTAATCCGAAGCCGATTATGACGCTGCCGAAGGAACAGGCTAATTATTGGCTTTCCCGGTATAACGCGGCAAGTGTCAGAGCCGGGCAGCAACCTCTTTTTACCGACAAATTTCCGAGTGCCAACCCCACCAGCGGGCAACCTGGTGGCACGGAAGTCAATCCCTATAAGCCTGTTAACCAGCTGGAAGCCAGGTCGTTGCCGTACAAGTCTTTTTTCATCGATCCAACTACCAATCAGGTCGGGCAAAAGCTGCCTGAAGATAAAGCTGCGCCGCCGGCGGGCCAGAAGACCAGCCAGGCCGATACCGGTGACCAGGGGCAGGGGCTGGCTGATGTTACGCAACCGCAGCAGCCGATTCAGGCGCAACAGCCAGCGAATTTGGGCGATGCGATTGCTCAAAGCAGAGCAGCCGATCAATTGAGGGGAGCAGCAATTCCGGCGCAACCGCCACCGCAACTGGCAGCTTTAACGCCGCCCTCTACTCCTGGAAGTTTTGACCTTGGACAACCGCCAACTGGCGGGTTGCCGCAAGATACGGCACTGGCCGACGCGATTGCCCGCGCGCGGACCCAGAATCAACTGATGGCTTGATATGGCCGATTCGGCAGTAGCTGAGGAGATCCGCAAACGGCGCGCAGCCGCGGCGTTAAACGGGCAAGACGATTCTGAGGATTCGGATCCAGAATCAGCACAGGATACAACCGATGAAGCCACCAGCGATACGGACACTGCGCTAGCCGAGGAGGCAGCAACCGATCAAGGAGCGACCGATCAAGGGGAAGTTTCTGCTCCCGCCGAAAAAGTTCCATCGCTAGGGTACAGATTTGTGCCGGTTGCTCCACCGAATGTTTCGCGTGGAACATTTCGCGGTATGGGCGAGGAAGGGCTCGACGTGCCGCCTCTTCCCGCCACGCAGCCTGATATATCTCCGCAAGCGCCTAGCAAGATTTATACCGGCCCGGCAGAAGAAGGCGGCCAGCGTTACGTTATTGATCAGGATACCGGACAAAAGGTTCCGTATGCTGAACCGGCTACTGCCGAAGATAAAGCGGCGCAACCGCCTAGCGGTGTTCAGTTTCAAAAGGAGATTGTCACGGGTCAAGCGCCAGTTGAGCCAACTCCGGATAAGCTGACCCAGGTTGAACGGGCGGAGTTAGTCAAACCGCCTCCTGAAGCTCCAAGCACGCTGCCCCAAGTTGAGCGTGGCGAGCTGGTAAAAGTTCCTCCGGGTACGGCACCTCGAGCAACCGCGATTCCTACTGTGCCGCAAGTGCGTCCGGCCGTGCCGGTGACGTCTTTTATGGGTGAGGAAGGCTTGGATGTCACGCCGACTGCGCCGAAGGTTCAGCGGGCTTTAGGCTACAAGTTTGTGCCGGTAGCGCCGGCGGTTAAGCCAGCCGAACCGGTTACACCAACCCAGCCGCCAACTCAGGCTGCCCAAGCTTCGCCGGTTGCCGATACTTCGAGGTTCACGAACCCCAATGGGTCCGATCTTCCGGTGAGAGTACAGGCTGCCCACGATAAAGATCCTGCTGCATTCATCGTTCACCACACCAGCGGACGCGGCACGGTTGATGGGGTGGTATCGACATTGCGAGAGCGCGGTCTTGGGGTCCAGTATGTAATGGATCGCGAGGGCAATATTTTCCAAACGGGCGGACCCGGTGCCCAGAACATCCTGGCCGGCTGGGGACCAAAGGGCGCGGGTCTCTCGAATCAAAACGTCGTCGGCATGGAGATTATCGCCAAGGATGACAAGGATGTCACGCCGACCCAAACTGCTGCTTTCGCAAGGTTTATCGCCGCACGCTACCCTAATACGTCGCTTTACGGCCACGGCGAGGTCAATCCTGGCCATAAGGAAGCCGACGAGGGCATGAGCGCCAAGGCGGCGGCGATAGCCTATCGGGAGGCTGGTGCAACGCCGCAAGTACCAGGAGCAGCGCCGCAAGCCCAACCGGTGACTAAGCAGGCTAACGGCCTGTACGAGAACGAAAAGCCTCAAGATTTTCTTACCGGGAAAGCGACTACGTTTGCTACGCCCGAGGATCTCGCCAGCGGCCAGGATAATGGGATGGGCGCGCCGCGGCTGGGCAAACTTGATACAACCCAGGTAGCGGGGGTAGCGGTCCCTGAAGAAGCTTTACGGGCCAAGTACGGCAACAATTACGCGGCTTGGCGTACGGCCCGGGTTGATGTGATCGATCAAGAGACCGGTAAACGGCTACGGGTGCCGATAGTCGATCTGGGGCCGCGAGGCGACCTGAATGCCATCGTCGACATGACGCCCTCTATCAGCAGTTACTTCGGCGGTGATAAAAATTTATCGGTCAAGCTGGTGAATAACGCCGGGCCGGATGTGAATAAGAATCCGCAACTTTTTGCCGATGAGCAAGCGGCGATCAAACAGGGTTTCGATTCCAGCACGTTGCAGGCTGGGGTGCAGAAGATTTTACCCCGCCTAGGGTACAAGTTTCAGCCGCAAAGCCCGGAAAGCGCTGCGCAAGCTAGAGAAACGCTTGCAACGGCGATCCAGCAGCAACGGGTCGTAATCTCGAAGTTACCCGAGGCCGGTAGCGGTAATGTCATCGGCTTATACAAGCGATTGGATCAACCGGTTGAAGGTACCACATCGCAGAGCCGGCAAGCGGCCCAAGCAAATCTGAAGCCGCAGATTATCGCTCTGATGCGGGAAAAGTTCCCGGAGCTCAAGACCGATGACGAAGCCTGGGCTAAGGCGCAGAGCGACGTGGGCGCTTTGGATGTAGGGCGGGAAGCCTGGAGTAAGATGATTGGCGGGTTCCAAGAATACACCAATGTGTTGCAGAAGGGCGTTGCCGGGACTGACCAGTTGCATGTGAACCAGTTTATTGATTCTGCGATGCCGGGTGCCAGCGACGCCGATAAACACGCGTATTTAACGCACCTTTATTCGCTGCCGGTTGATCAGCGTATAGCCGAGATTCAATCTAAATTGCCGCAGCCGCAAGCCGGGATGCCTAGTACCGATCCGCAACAGATCGTTTCGGCTTTAGACCGGCTTTCGGATCCGAATTTTCAAAAACGGCAAGCGGCTGAACTTGGCCAAGCGCAAACCGAAATGCGCCGTAATCTCACTACTGATCCGCGTCTGGTCGGGACCGGGGTGGGAAAAATTGTTGATTCTGTAGCGCAGATGCCATCGTTTTTGGCGGCTTATTCCAACCCGGTCATGCTGCCGCTGGTATTAGCGCAGACCAGTGACATGGCTAGAGAAGCGGTGCATCAGGCTCATCCTGAATGGGATGAAAAGACGGTTAACGATTCGGCGGCATTGGCGACTGCTGTGATGTTTTTTGGGCAGGAAGCTGGGGCCAAACTGATGAGCTCTGGGGGTGGGGCACTGCTGAATGCGCTTGAAGGCAAAGGTAAACGAGCAATAGCCCAAGCGCTTGTAGGGAGCGGAGGCACGGCGGCAATCGGTGCTGCGACCCAGGCCGGGATAAATGTCGCCACAGGACAACCGATTGGTCAAGGGGTTGGAGGAGCAGCCATTACCGGCGGGATCCAAGGACTGGTAACAGGCGCGGCGCATGGAGCAGGAGAACTCATGCGCCCAGGGGGCGAGCCGGTGCGCGAGAGAACTGAACAACCCCCACCGGCACCCGAGCGTCCGCCGGTCGCAGAGCAAGCAGCGCCCGCGCCCGCGATGCCACCGTCCCGACCGCTTACTGCGGCTGACGTGTTAGTTGAACATCCCGATGACATCAAAGCGGCTCAAGGGGATGTGCTCAACGTGGTTGCGCACAATGTTTTTCCGGATTTAACGACTAGCGAAGCCAGGGCGGTAGCGGACCGGGTTGCACTATTGTCGACCAGGAATCTGGAGACTGAACGGTTCCGGTATGAGTTGGAAAAATCCCTGCCGCAAGGGGTGCCGTATAATTTTGGTGTGACCCAGCGTTTGATGCAGGCGTATCGCGCTTTCCAGGAAGGTCCGAGCGGATATACCGCCAAGGAAATAGCGAGTGCCGAACGGGCGTTTAACGCGCTGCGCAACCCGCAGGTCGGGGTGCCTGGAGCGTTGCATTTGCCGATCATGTGGCGCGAACTTCAGGCCAATATTCCGGAGCCAGAGCAAACACAGCCGCCCAATCCATCGGTCACCAGAGAAGACGTAGCGCGGCGCACTTATGAGCTAAATGGGGAACGCGTAAAGTCTGGACAGCCTGGGACTGCATTCTCTGATTGGACCAGAGCTCAGCAAGAACTTAGTCAGGCTACAGAACCGCCTCCGGTAACCCAAGGAGAAGCTGAGCCGTGGGTATCGGCAATTGCCAACCGGTTTAGCGCTGAGCGCACGACCAGCGGCGCCCTTGGGGATGTGATCCCGGGCGAAGGATATTCCAAGGAAGAGTTATTGACCCGAGGATTGCAGATGGGCCCGGAACAAATTGCCCAGCATGTCAGCGACTTAATGAATAACCGGGGGGGCGATCCGAAGGCCCAAGCAGGAGCAGTAAGGGCCGAAGAAGCCCGGCTTAGCCAGCGATCCAATGCCGCCTCCCGTGCCTCGGAAGCTGCTCCAGGTAATCAGCAGTTGCATATTGACATGACTACCGCTTTCCAGGATTTGACCGATTTCCACAACGGGCCGGTCGCGAAACTTAAAAACAATTGGCACGCTCAAGGCATGACGCTTCAGGGCGAAATCCCGATAGATTTGTCCACTTTTAATGGGTTGCGGGAAAGATTCTTGCGAGACAACGGTCAAGCTCCCCCAAAAAATATGGAACCTATTTTACGTAAGACGGCTAAAGCGGTCGCTGAATCGACCGCGGCAGATAAAGCCGCGATGCACGAGCTAGGCAAAGAAATCGAGCGGCAAAGCGCGAGGCGAGCGTTGCCAACTGACGAAGAAGTGCGCAACCGGATCATGGAGGCGGTCAAGGACTATCCTTGCCGGACTTAATTTATGGCCAATCCCTGCTATTCCGGCCCTAATCCGGTAACCGACGCGGAGAGGATGGCAATCTGGCGTTGGGCCAAAGAAAATGGCATCGATCACGGGTTGCCGTTTGATAAAGTCCATGACGCCATCAACCAAAAATTTTTCAGCGGGATGGCCAAACCTGAATGGATCACGGACATTTTGTCAGGTCGCAAAACACCGTATCGCTTCCTGGCTAATGACGCCTGGAAAAAGCAATACAACCGCCGGACAATCACTCAGCAAGCCTTGCAACAATCCCAGGCAAAGGCCTATGGACCGATCGAAACGAGGCTGAGACAACTGGCAAGTCTCCCTCGGAAGGCGGCGGTGTTTGGGCATGGCTTTGTTTTCCCGGTCACCCACGCTGGCGAATTGATTTTACGCCCGACAAGCTGGGCTGCGTTTTTTAGCACTGTCCGCGATACTTATAGCAAATCTTTCTCCAAAGCTGGCACCGAAAGATTGGTGGAAAGCATGAGTCGCGCACCACGCTTTAACCTTTCACTCAGGAGCGGCTTGGATGTGGGCGCCAAATCGCATGGCGGCGATTTGCTTAGCCGTCCGCAAAAAGGCGACCCATCTTCGCGGGCTTGGGATATCCTAAAAACCCTGCGGTTCAAGCTGTGGGACCAACAGATGGATAAACACACCAAACCCACGATGAGTGAGGCGGAAACGCTCGAGATCGGAAAAAATATAGCTGACTGGGCAAATCATGCCACGGGGAGCGCTAAGCCTAACTTTGGTATGTTTAACAAGGTGCTATTTGGCCCTAGGCTTACTCAGTCTAAACTTAACCGTATTTTTGTGGACCCGGTTCAAACGGTCCGAACCTGGTTTAATAAAAACGCTACTCCGGGGGAAAGAGCGGTTGCCCAGATACGGTTAAGCGGAGCTATGCAATGGGTTGGCACCGGTCTTGGTTTTTTAGCGGTAAATCAGGGGTTCCTGATGGCGACGGGAAAGAAAGATCAAGATTTAATTAATTTTACTGATCCTAAGAGAAGCGATTTTTTGGCCTTTAAAGCGGGTGGAATGGAGTTCTCTATTCCTGGGCTGCATTCTGAATTCAGAATGTTATCTAAAGCTATTGCCACCTTTTTCCTGATGAATAATAAAGACTTGCGAGGGGAAGGGAAAATAGCTCACGTTGGGCAAATACTGGGTGAGTACGAACTAAATAAATTTAATCCTGGTATCGGGTTAGGCCTTGAAACACTCGCTGGTCAAACCTTCCTTCGCCGGCCGCTCCCATGGAGTCCGGAGCCTCCGCTACCAAAAAAGCCGCCACAAAAACCGCCACCAGCACGAATGGGTTGGTTGGAATATGCGGCAACGCACGGCCCGATTCCGCTCCAGGGACCGATCGGGTTTTTCTTTGACCAATTACGGGCTCAAGGTGCGAGCGCCCAAGATGCCTTGACGATGATCCGAAACATGCTGCTCATCGGGCTAGTCGGCGCGACCGGGATACATATCCACCCGGATTACGCTCGCCAGAAATCGCCTGCAGAGGTCAAGGCAGAGAAAGCGGCAGCTCAAAAAGGATGGGTGGAAGCCAAGAAGCGGGAAG